>ENA-ORXF01002334-ORXF01002334.1-marine-metagenome-genome-assembly--contig:-NODE-2334-length-11398-cov-17.562406_pt1 | contig 11398 bp, 20 predicted proteins | sample MGYA00237864_ERZ511476 | MGnify/ENA primary metagenome ERZ511476 (study PRJEB26306, sample SAMN06343908) | marine metagenome | isolation source: coastal waters | place: Atlantic Ocean: West Antarctic... | reverse complement strand
CTTATTTGATTTATACCGATACCAACTCCACCGCCGTGCTTAGCGAGTAGCATCATCTCTAGATTTTTGTTTCCTATGTCGTAAATACTATCAGCCACGTCAATACCAAAGCAACTGATTGGTAAACCTCTGTCTGTACCTGTATTAGACAACACAGGGGATGCTAAACATAGCCAACCATTCCATATATATTCATAAAATGTTTTAGCCATATCAGGACGTTCTAAACGCCTCGCCACAGAATTACACACCCTGTGGTAAGCATCAGAAGGTGATTCATTTTTTAATAAGTAACCACCACCAATAGTTTTTTTATAGACGTCAGTGTCTCCCCAGCTTGGGTAATCAACACCTTTTTTCCAGTCCTTATTCCACATCTGTTTCGAATTTCTTTTCTTCAGGTTGTGGTCTAGATTCTATATCTTTTAACTCTTCAACTATTTTTTTCCATTCATCTTGGCCTATGCTAAGTTGAAAAGCTGTTAAAGTTCCTTTAGCCATTTGATCCACTTGTTGTAGTTTGCCTAGCATTTCATTTAACACTTGACCAATCTTTGCAATTCTATTTTGCATTTCTATTAATTTACTTTCTTTCATTTTATATAATTTAATTGTTACCAAACATCGTTAAAATCTTCTCCTTCATTCGCTTTACTATAGTCAGTTGGCCTAATTGCGAAAAAATCAGTGTGGGTATGACCCCCAGTAAGATGATAGAACCAATCCAGCTTAGCCGCTGCTTTTTCGTCATACTCAAATACAAAGTCTTTTTCTGTGTAACCCAATTCTTGAAATTTCTCATTCATTCTCTTTTTAATAAACTGATGTAAGTCATAAGCTTTAAGGTTTTCAATATCACCCATTTCAAACATTTTAGTTACATAACTCATTTCAGCATTGTGCATTGTTTTAGCCGCTTCTATTATATCAGCTTTACAATCTTCTTTTAGTGAAGGATTTTGTTCACACATATGTCTAAACAATCTACAACCCATTTTGCTATGAAGAGATTCATCTCTTACAGACCATTTCATTTGCTGACCAATACCTTTAAGTAAGTTACGCATCTGAAAGCTATACAATACAGCAAAAGCTGAGTAAAGACTAACACCTTCTGCAAACGCAGAGAATACAGCTATACTTCTAGCAATACCTCTTTGATCTGTACCTTCATAAGCTACAAGATTATCAAATCTTTCAGCTGTAGCAGGTTCATATAAAAATGCTTCATAATCTTCAAGACCTAAAGTCTCATTTAAGTAGCTATAAGCTACAGCATGTATTGTTTCTTGGCTACCAAACATCATAGCCATTTGTTGTATTTCATGCTTAGGAAACCAACCAACAACTTTTTGTGTCCAGTAATCAGACACAGCACATTCAGTCTGAGCAAAGCCTAAAAGTATATTACCTACTAGGTTTTTCTCTTCAGATGTTAATTTCTCATTCCAGTCTTTTAAGTCACCACTCATTGGTATCTCAGTGTGTAACCAAAACGCTTGGGCCTGTTTTAGCCAACCCTCTGTATAGTACTCTGGGTACTCAAAAGGTTTGTACGCAATTCTTTCATCAAATAATCCCATTATTCTTCATAGTAAAAGGTTAAACAAATATCAAATATTCCTATATACAATACGTGATCTACTCTATTTTCTTCTTCTTCATAGGTTCTTATTCCAAATAAGAATCCAGGGAATATACCCGTAGATAATTCCCAGTTTGTCCATTTTCTCATTAATAAACTTTTATGTTATATTTATCGTGAATCTTCACTAGATCCCTCCATAGTAAGTAACCTCGTTTCTCTGTAGTCCATTTAATATAAGTATTAATCTTACGCTCCTTATATTTAGTCCTAGCTAAGTGTTTAGAGGCTAGTGGGTTTTTTTGTAGCATTTTTTCTAGAATTATTTCGCATCAGTTCAATTTGTCTAATTGTTTCTTCACACTCTTTCTGATTCTGTGGTTTGAATATAGCTATAGTCGGCGCGTGTAACGCCATCCAATACTTAAACATCTTCCATCGTAAAGGAAATGATTCATTTGGTCTACCTTTGCATTCAATAACAAAATCTCTACCTACAAAATCAGGAGTATACTTAATAGGTAGTATTTTCTTAACACCTCTATCTTTATATTCTCCTTTACCATTGGCTTGCCTTTCAAAACATATACCGCCAAAATCAAAACCTGCAAGCAATGTATAGCTTGTGGGTTCATACTCAGCAACTATTCTAGCTTCTTTCAAAGCTTTATACATATGAACTTCTAGACCTGAAGCAAATTGAATACCATTAAATATGGTTTTCTTAGCTCGAACTGGTCCGCGTTTTTTAGAGTACTTTTTCTTCATAAACGTTAATGTTTTTTAACAGTATGTCTTCAGACATATCCTGCAACTCTTCACGAGCTGATTGGATATATAAGATTGCATCCATTAGTTCTTCTTGAACGTCATTTAAATAGCCTGACAGATCTTTTAAGCCCTTAGTACGTTCATCGTGTAATGTTGATCCATATTTTTTATAACCTACATTAGAACGACCTACAAACTTATCTACAACTCGTTCTACAACTGGATCTCTAAATTCTATACTTTTAAATTCTCTCATTATAATGTTTGTTTTACAAATGTTCCATCAATCATCTCACCTTTTCTATTCTTAATTTCATTGTAAGCTGCATTTATACAGTCTTCAATTCTATAACCTTTCTGATGTGCTAAATTAGTTAATACAACCACAATATCACCTATAGCATCGATAACCTCTGGTTCATCTTTATCTAATAAAGCTTTAGCAAGCTCACCACATTCTTCTTGTAGCTTAACGTATTGAACTATTGGATCACCTTCATTATATAAGCCTCTTTCTTGAGCCCAATCTCTTATTTTATGAAAGATAGATGATGTATCTGTACCTTCACCTCCACCAAACAGTTTAGGTTTAAAGTATTCAGAAAAAGCTTTATTATATATGTAAGATCTTTTATCATTATACATAGATACTTTTGCAAATTTTGTCATCCACTTAACTGACACTTTATCTATAAGGAATTCTCCAAATTCTGTTTTCCATTGCATACCCATATTAGATTTTAAATAAGCTTTAAGCTCTTTTAAAGGTACGGGAAATGTTGAGGTTGTTGCTGTTACGTTTATTTTCATTTTATTAAATAGATTTTTATATAGTTTCATATCAACCTTATAGCCATAAGACTTTTGAAGTTCTATTTCACGGTCTGATATATAATCTATATCGTCTGACTGTTCAAGAACTTCATACTCATTCTCCTTATAGCCTTGTATAAGGGTAACTCTGTGGTTAAGATTACGTGTTACACCAATCTTTTTACCTGGTATGTGGTATAAATAGTACATATTATTTTGTTATTTTATCGTTATACAAATGTAAGTTGTGTGCAAAGTGGTAGTAAGTACCGATCTCATATCCTGTCCTCTTAGAGACTAATTCTTGTAGCTTTGAGAAACAATACTGATCATTGCAAAAGCCGTACCAGAGGTCATTAGAACGCATCACAACACACATATTTAGTTTATTGTTTAATACTGTAAACTGAACTGCATACGTACAAGGTGTGTCTTTCCTATATGTATCCCATTCTTTAGCATCATAGATACTAATTGCTGCGTGTCTCGTATCAGGATTATCTTTAAGCTTTGCACAAACATAATCTAATTGATTATTCCTTTGCCATTGCCAACCGTAATTAGATCGCACACAACCTTGACTGTCCATCATTTTATACCAAATTGGTGCTTTCTTAGCAATATCTTCCGCATTAGGGTTTCCTGACATATACCAATCCCACTCACGTTCAGCGTACGTAGGATTCCACTCACGATGCTTAGCGTGTATAGTATTTTCCATTGGATTGTTAATGTAGAACCCGACATTAAATAGAGCTCTAGTATTATCAAACGGAATGCCGTCAAACATAATCTTAGGAAAGAAATAATTAAAAGCATCACTTGCTGTCTGAAATTTTGTTTTTATCATAATAAAATTTATATAGTTCAAATATCTTCTCGTTGATCTGTTTACCGTTGTATTTAAATGGTGATCGTCTTTTAGCACCATTAACCTCTACATCTATCCACCAGAAATAATTATCTCTGTCTGAACTACAGGCCCAAGGAGCAATTTTTACTCCATGATTAATACACCAATTGTATGATACCATTTGATCTTCATCCCATACAGGCGCATCAACAGTAACCGATCGTTTACCCCAACCCATTAATCCCAGGGCATTTCTTCATCAGCTCCAATACCTACAGTTTCATGAGGTATAAAGCAACCTGATCTTGGTTCCCAAGTAAAATGAGCTTCAGCTCCGTTTTCACCTAAGTTTTGAAACTTTACTTTAAGTATTTTTGCTTTAACTGTTTTAGCTTCATAATCTCTGTGGACCAATATACCATGATAACTTGCATCATACCATTCGCCACCGCCTTTAATGTTATACATAGTTGGTTCTTCAATTTTTCCATCTTTATCTTTATACATTTTAGTTGGATGAGCTACAATAAAAACTAATACATCATACTTCTTAGCAAACGTTTCAATCTTAGTTAAATACTCCATCGTGTAACGATTAACATCCTCAGTCTTACAATCAATGTCTCTGATCTTATTAAAAGGATCAATGACTAAACATTTAATTCCTTTACGTTTAACAAGCTCAGCGCCCTTACGCAGAACAGACTCTAATGTGTATCGTTCCATATCAATGAAATAAAAGTTATCATTAATATGATCTGCAACCTCATTCCATTTATCTGTGCCTATGTCAGCTTTAGTAGGCATATCTTCCCATACTTTACGCATCAACTTATGAGCATGCAAATATGTAGGAGCATTCTCTGGTGATGCAAAAGCTGTCTTCCATTGATAGTTACGGTTGTAACCTACTACCATCTGATCAACGAAATCTGACTTTCCGCTACTAGGTATCCCAGTAACAGTGATAAACTGCCCAGTATAAGTAGAAAAAATATTATCAAAGTTAGGTATCCCAATTTGGTACCCACGCTTGAAGCCGTTTTTAACAAAGTCTGTAATCTCATCTTCTATGTCTTTAAATGTTGTGACGTTCTCTAATGGAACAGGTCTTGATTTAGCGATACGTTCAGCTAAAGCTTCTTTACCGTATTTCATTAAGTAATCATTAGCATCCTTACAGTCTTCGAAGGAAGATAAGAAACAAACTTCAGCACCAAGACGTCTTATTAATTCTTGTTGTAAAGCTTGACCTGGTTCATCATCATCAACTGCTAGTATAACTCTTTCTTTATCTTCAAAGTAATCTATACAGTTGTCTAAGTATTCTAGGTTGTTAGAGTTTAATGTAGCACCGTTAGGAACTGATATGGCATTTTTAATACCAGCTTCATGTAAAGCTAGTACATCCATTTCACCCTCAACGATCACACAATCTTTATAACCTATGATACTATTTATATTATAAAATACTTTTTCAGCACCCTTATATAACTTAAAGTTTTTACGACCATCTCTGTATTTAACATTGATAAGCTGATCACCCATTATATAATTAAACTGAATCGTATTCTCATTCTTGCCTGTCTGTGGCATAAACTCAGGACCCTCACTGACCGATAAGTCAGTAAGAGTTTTCTGAGAAATACCTCTTGTGTTAAACCATTCAACTATCTTACTAGTAGGTGGTGTACGCTCAACCTCTGCAGGTCTTACATATACTTTTTCACTAGCACCTTTACGTTGATACGTATGTAGTTGAAATGATGAATCACAGTTATGGCAAGTACCCAACCCTCTCTCCCAATCATAGCTTGAACATTTAAGCTTTTGATTCTTCGGTTGTCTATCAGACGAACACAGGGGACAAATCCCCTGCGTTTTACCGACATCTAACTTATGTTGGTTGAACTGGTCGATTAAAAATCCATTAATCTCCGTGTTGTTTACTTGCATGTGTTTAATTTAATTATTAATCTCCGTCTCTACAGTCAGGACATATGTCGCAGAAGTCATATTCGTCCTGCGTCATGCCTTTCCCGCATATCTCACATTCCATTAAAACGGAAGATCATCCTCTATTGCTGCCGGAGCTGCCATAGGCTGTGATGCTTGCTGTGGGTTATCAAACTTTTTAACTTCTCCGTTAGTCCATACTAATTTTACATTACCTAAATATGTCTTTGCTTGCTTCGCTGCACGTTCTTCTTTACTTTGCGATACAATGACTGGACCTTGATTACCGAACTGATCAAGCTCATCGTTAAGAGTAATACTGATAGGTAAGTATTTACCTTTCTTTCCAATGATGATCTTATCTTTTGGTATTTCATTTAAGTTAATGCTTGCTGCTAATATTAATGCCATTATGCTGTGGTTTTTAATAGGTTATTGAACATAGTTCTAAGATCATTGGCACTAACGCCAGTTCTTCTTCTGAAGTTATCTGCTTTTTTAGAGTACGGATGTAAGCCATCGTTAGTACCATTGTTAACATAAAATTCAGTTACAGGAAAATTCATTCCAGTCATTGCACATTGTTTTGTTGTAATCTTTTTAGTTCTTGCCATAATAATTGGTTTTTAAAGGGTTTTACTTATAAAATATTGCTTCGGATCGAAGCTGTCTGTCTTATAAAACAGATCGTAAGCCTCACAGGCTCTTTTAACCTTGTCCTGCCCAGATTCATAGAATTTAGGCGAACAATCAAATATACCTATTTGTTGTGTCTTTTTGTCTATAACTATAAACATAAATTCATAACCAAATAGACTACTGTAAATATAAGCTTGAGAATCATAATTGTATTTAGATGCAGAATATCTAAACTTAGATAAGTCTGATGTGGTCTTTAAATCAATAATAAGCTTTTCATCGTGATTAACGATATCAGCTTTACCTTTCCACATTTGTCCTTCTAATTCAATTAGACCAGGTTGTTCATACTCAATATTATCTCCAACGATTAAACTTTCACAGACTTTATTGTCCATTAGTTTATCTCTCATTAGTTCTATTGTGTCAACCTCGTGTTGTAACAGACATAATTCTCCGCCTGCTACATCTTTGTAAGCTTTAGTATTTCTAGTAGATGATTTCACAATTTTATACTTATCAAGCTTGTTAGGCTCTAGTATTGCTGTGTGAAAATAACCACCGACTAAAAATGCAGCCGATGGTTTTGATTGCTGTCCAAGAGCTAAAGGGTTGTTTAATAAAGCCATGATGTCTGAGTTACTAAGGAATTGTTTACCAAAGTCACCGTAGTAATGTTCATCAATCTTAAGCTTTTCTAACACCTCTGCTTTTGTCATACTATAATGTTGTTAATTGTTTTTCAATTTCAGGAGTTACATTATATTTCTTTTTGATAGCATCAAGCTTTCCACCGGCTTGTACAAAGTCTTTAGCTTTATCTATAGCTGCTTTGTTCATGGCTAAGCCATTGGTTGCATCAGCATCTTGCGTATCATCGATAAGGAATAAATTCCCTAACGCATATTTCTTCCCATAACTTGAAGCAGTACCAAACTGTTGAGGTGTTTGCATACCTTTTTGATTAAGATCAACACCTACTAATGCCGTAGCGTTTAAAGTGTTTTCTCCATCGGATAAGGATGCTCGACTCTCTATTATAGGAACAGGACTAGTTTCAATCAGAGTTTCGTCTATCTTAACTGATACTCCTAGTTCTAATAAATAGGGTTTTGTTGCTTCAAGGATGTCTTCGGCAGAGCGGAAGTAATATTTGCCGAATGAATTAAATCTACTTTTCTTCGATTTAAATTTTGTCTGGATCGTAGCCAGCTTTTGGTTTAAGGTCATAGTTATATAATTACATATTAAAATTAAGTTTTACAATAGTAAGCTACAGATAATCAAGCACTTGCGAGTGATCTACACTATCAATTAACTTGTCTACAGCTTGCTTTTTTAGCTCTGAAACTCTTACATAGGCGCTACTACCATCTATGTTTAAAAGCTCTGCAATTTGATTAGCAGAATGCTTGTTACAATCCAAGCCATAGCTTAGACGTAAGACTTCATACTCTTTATCTGTTAAATGAGTTTTAAGTAAACCAGTTAAATATACATTTAATAAACCTATATTGTAAGGTTCTGACTTATCAGCAATTTGATAGATCATAGACTCTTCATCATCTTTAGGTTTTTCATCTATTGACAAAAACATACTATTAAAGAACATAGCCACCATTTTATGGTCTTTACCATTATCTTTGCGGATTTCATTTAGTTTGTGTTCTGGAATTCTTATATCTCCTCTATTAATGTCTATAGCACGTCTAATACCTCCTTTAATACGTTTAGATAGAAAAGACTTTAATGTTTTTTCTTGATCTTCTTGATCACCATTAATTCTAGTCCAGTCTATTTTTCGCGTAGCTTTTATAAGGTTTAAATTGCCTTCTTGAATTATATCATTTATACTCATTACACCTGAAGCTTGCTGTGTTGTTGCAAACTTACGGGCTATATTTTCTACTAAAGGTAGAAATCTATATTGTAATTGTTTTTCTGTATAATTTTGATATGCAATTTCTTCGTCTGGTTGACATGCTATCACATCTTTCTTATATCTAACATAGTTAGGAACATTATATTTTTTCATTTGTTTTATTTAAAAGTTCTTTTTCTCTTTTTAAATCATTACTCATATTCCTATGAATAGTTCTAGTGGTACATTTTAATAAACCTGCTAGCTTTGTTATCGTAATCTTTTTACCCATGTCATGCATATCTAGCATGCATTCATAAATATCATCTTCGTGTATTCTTTTAGCTTTACCTATCATAGTGCCTACAATACTTAATTTTTCAGAGATAGTTAGCCCGCAATTGTCCTTAAATATAAACTTTCTTAGTTTATTAGTAGGAGGTGTATCAAGATCACACATACTCACGTCATAAATCATCTTTTTTAGTAATTCAGGAGGTATCGAGAATGTAATGAATCCCATGTCGTTGTTAGCTATTATTTCTGCAAGCTTTGTAAACTCATCAGGATCAAGCTTAGGGTTTAAATACCATAAGACTAATAAATGCCATTTTAATGACCTATAAGTTGTAATTTTAGCTTTACTTCTAAATAGATCATAGCATTGATATGTGCCGTCTTCGTAGTATACACCCCAGTCAAAACCCTGAGTAGGTTCATCAGTAATTGGATTACGTCTATACACAATACGCTTCCTGTTAAGGTAATGTAAGTGTCTTGGTATAGAAACGTAGTTTTGTGACATTAGCTAGTTACTCTCTTATTAGTAGACCTGTTGTCACGTTTAGGCTTTTGAAATGCTTTAATTTTTGTTTTAATTTTAAAACAATCATTTGCAATTAAATGTTTTACATTACTTACTGTACTCATATATTTCTATTTTTACATTAGTCCATTTACCTCCCTTCATTGTCTCATCGACCAGGAAGTCTATTCTATTAGTCCATCGTTTGTTCATGCGATCTCTTATGACCCAAATGCCATCCATATCGCCTGCATTACTTACTTTGACTAACGTATTCATTTTAAAGCCTTTAGACTCTAAATCCCGAGACACCGCTATTATACGGTGTAACTCAGGGTTATTCATATTTATCTTAAAATTTGTAGCAGTTCTATCTGGTGTAGCATCCGTCTGAGAAGGCGTAGCATGATATATTGTCGCTGTCACAGTTAAAAGGGTACTTAGTATAAGGTTTTTCATTTTTATTAATTACTTTTTTCTTTTCGTTAATATAATAATTCCAATAAGCTTTAACAGAGTTGCCTTCAACTTTATATTCATCAGGCATACACTGTGGAGGCTCAGTAAAACCAGTATGCAGTATACCACCTGGGTATTTAGCTAAAGGTTTTTCACACTTAGTAATTGTTAAGTGAGTTTTCTTATAGCGCTTAGTATACTCACCGCCAAGAGCAATCATGTAATGGTACAGCCAATAATAGTTTTGACCTGATTTTCTAGCCCATATGGTAGAAGGGTGATTTACATGTGCTTTCTTGTAAGGTATATCCTGACATTCATCATCAAGGTTATACATGCGATGAGCAGTACATAGCATCTGGGCTGCTTCAAGTATCATCTTAACTTTATGTTTGTCATAATGATAAGTGGCAGCTTTATAAGGGTCAGAGTGTAAGTAAAAGATGTTCATAACTTATTTACTCTGTTGTAGTGTTGATCAAGTAGCATGTTGGCAATTTCCATGCTGATCATATTATCGTTGTACAGTTGCCATACTAACTTACTCATAGTTACGAATAGTTTTGAACATTGGATGTCTATAACTACCGTACTGAGTACGTTCGAAGTAAGTAAATGTAGCTCTTTGGCCCATATAGTCACCGATATTGTTAAGTATATCAGTTAATGCGGCATAGTTATAGCCTTTACCTGGAGGACAACCGAACTTGTTACCATCGTCATCTTGCATTAAGAACTTGCCAAGAGTACCTTCACGTTTGCCTTTACCTTCTTCATAGCCTACAATAAGAGCTTCGGTATCTTGAAAGTCTTTAAACTTTTGTAAACTGTAAGATCTTTTACGTTGATAAGGCTTGTCTAGACGTAGTATAGAGCCTTCATAGCCATTAACTAGCCATCTAGAATGATAAACTCTAGCATCATCCATTCGAAGCACTAGGTTTGTTGGTACATATTTAACACAGTAAGAATAAAAATCACTATCAGCAAGATTATTCATACGTATACCATAACTGTCTTCAGTATTTGCGTAGTCGTAACAATGAAATTGTACTAATTCTTTTGAATCTAGTCTATCAGATTCAGTTGGTTTTTGTTTTCTAACTAATGATATGATCTTTTCGAAATTGTCTCTTAGATCATGGTTATACAACTCACCGTCTAGTATCATATCAGGGTTTAAGTCAAATGAAGGTTTTAAGTCTTCTAATATATGAGCTATATTTAGCCAGGGTTTACCTGTACGTGAATAAGCATATACATTACCTTTATCATCGAGTTGAATTACACACCTTACGCCGTCAAGCTTAGGTTGTATGAATACATTCTCGGACCAGTCGACAGGTTTTTTGCCTACTTTGTATGCGAGCATTGGTTTAATCATAATTTGTCTATTTTGTTTTGTAAGTTAATAATTTTAAGCTTCATTAGTTCTGCTTTTTCGTAGTCTTCATTGTCTACAAATTTGTTTTGTAGCATACAGAGTCTACCGAGTTCGTCTTGTAAGACTTCTTTATCAGATAGTATTTCATCTATATTATCTGCTTCTGGTTCACCTTCCACATATTTTATGCCGTACGAGGCTGTGTCTGGGTTAATGAACTCTTGATAAAGATCGAATTTGATTCGACTTACTAATTCTTCGTATTCATCTTC
>ENA-ORXF01002330-ORXF01002330.1-marine-metagenome-genome-assembly--contig:-NODE-2330-length-11425-cov-5.772118_pt1 | contig 11425 bp, 10 predicted proteins | sample MGYA00237864_ERZ511476 | MGnify/ENA primary metagenome ERZ511476 (study PRJEB26306, sample SAMN06343908) | marine metagenome | isolation source: coastal waters | place: Atlantic Ocean: West Antarctic... | reverse complement strand
CCCCAAAAATATATACATGCAGGAGGCTTTATTTTTCTTGCACATTATACGCAAAAAGTTGTAGGGACCGTTAGTCTGATTCCATCGGAAAACAATACTTTTGAAATTATGAAGTTAGGAGTTCTTGAGGGATACAAAGGATTGGGCATTGGACGCACATTAATGCAAGTTTGCATTGATATTTGTAAGGAGAAAAAAGCCCATCGTATTACTTTAGAAACCAGTAGTAAATTAAAAAATGCCATACAGCTCTATGAGAAATTAGGGTTCTTACATGTCGAAATCACAGATTCTTGTTATGAATCTGCCGACGTAAAAATGATATTAAATTTGAAATAATGAATATAGATTTTAACAAAAATAATGACGGCTTAGTCCCTGCAATTATTCAAGATGCAACCACAAAAAATGTTTTGATGCTGGGATATATGAATGCAGAAGCTTTTGAAAAAACGAAAGAAACAAAATTAGTAACTTTTTACTCTCGGTCTAAAAACCGATTGTGGACCAAAGGCGAAGAGAGTGGGAATACATTGCAATTGGTTGATTATAAATTGGACTGCGACAGTGATAGCTTGTTGATTTCGGTTCACCCAAAAGGCCCTACATGTCACAAAGGCACAGATACTTGCTGGAATGAGGAAAACACCCCGAATTATGGATTCTTTTCAACTTTAGAAAAAACCATTGCGGAGCGCGTAGCAAACAAAGATGTAGAAAAATCGTACGTGGCTAGTTTATTCGACAAAGGGATCAATAAAATAGCCCAAAAAGTAGGAGAGGAAGCAGTAGAAACTGTAATTGAAGCCATGGACGACAACGATGAGTTGTTTATCTACGAATCAGCAGATTTATTATTCCATTATTTAATGCTGTTGCAAGCCAAAGGATTTACTTTAAAAGATATTGAAGCTGAATTAAAAGGAAGACAAAAATAATATTTTAGGTTCTCCTGTATGTAAATATTGTGATCAAATAAAGCTTTTATTTGATCACTTTTATGTTATTTAAATATCTCGATTAGTCATTTATCGACTCAAAGATGTTTGGTTCTTAAAATCTAAATATGCCAAATTAATTAGAAATAGGATTTAAATTATTTATTTTATTTTTCAACAACAATAAGAATGAAAATTTAATTATTAATAGTAATTTCACTTTCTAATTTTTCGATATGAAGAGCACTAAATCTCAGGCTTTAATAATAATAGCATTTATTTCTATCTATGTAATTTGGGGTTCAACGTATGTTTTTAATAAAGTTGCCGTAACAGAGCTTCCTCCTTTTTTCTTGGCATCTCTTCGTTTTACTACTGCTGGTATTTTAATATTGATTATTTCAAAGGTTTTAGGTTTCAGTTTTAAAATCACTAAAAATCAGTTTAAGAATTCTGCAATCGCTGCCTTCTTCTTTTTGATTCTTGGAAACAGTGTATTTGTCTGGGCACTGCAATTTGTAGACAGTGGTTTTGCGGCACTGCTAGCCTCAACCCAGCCATTATTTGTATTATTAATACTGAGACTTATCGATAAAAAACCATTTCAAAAAAAATCTATTATCGGGGTTTGCTTAGGTATCTTAGGAATGTACTTATTAATTAGTCAGCAGGAGCTGGTAACTTCAGATAAAACGGCAATTGGTATTTCCACGATTTTAGTTTGTGTTTTAGGCTGGAGTTATGGAAGTGTTTTTGTGTCAAAAGCAGACTTACCTAAAAACTTCTTTGTGAGTACAGGTGTACAAATGGTAATTGCTGGTTTTGTTTTAGCCATGATTAGTCTTTCTTTTCAAGAAAACTGGTCATCACCATTAACTTGGAGTACAAATGTCCAAATCGCAATGTCACTCTTAATTGTTTTAGGAGGAATTGTTGCTTTTACAGCATTTAATTATTTATTAAAAACAGTTTCAACAGATAAAGTGGCTACTTCTGCATATGTAAACCCCGTGATTGCCTTATTTATGGGATGGTATTTTCTAAACGAAAATTTAACCAAGCAATCTATGATTGCTTCTGCAATATTATTAACAGGTGTCTATTTTATAACCTCAAGAAAAAGGAGGTAGTTGTATTTTTAAGTTTAAAAAGCAACATTGATAAAATTCAAAAAAACATAATTATCTTCATCAAACTACTTAATTTAGAAATGTCTTTTTTACTTTTTGAAATCCATAATTTATACATAAAATAGCTTAGTGGAAGCAGCATAAAAAGAATTATGAAAGCTAATCCGATGAAGTCTTTTAATTCAAGCCAAGAAAATTCTGTGGATGCTAGTAAAGCATATTTTGTTAAAGCCAACATTAGTAAAACCATAAGTAGGTTCTGGTAACGAATCAGTTTCAACAAAGAAAGTGATTTTAAAAGTTCTTCTTAATTCTAGCTAAGTCTCGCTTATTATCTCGATCTTTTATAACCTCTCGTTTGTCGTGCGTCTGCTTTCCTTTTGCGAGTGCAATTTCTAATTTTGCAAAACCATTGTTATTTATGAATAACCTTAAAGGCACAATTGTATTCCCTTTAGCTTCCACATCTTTTTTTAAACCGCGCAATTCTCGTTTATTCAACAATAATCTGCGCTCACTTTTAGGTTTGTGGTTAAAATGATGACCAAACATGTATTCTTGAATGTACATGTTTACAATAAACAATTCTCCACCATCATTAAATTCACAAAAACTTTCTGTAATTCTTGCTTGACTTAATCTAATCGATTTTATTTCTGTCCCGGTTAACTGAATACCAGCAACAAATTTATCAAGAATTTCAAATTCGAAACGTGCTTTTTTATTTTTTATATTGATGTTTTTTTGAATTGCCAATGATCAATTTTTAATTTTAACAAAGATACATTTTTACACTCGGGAAAGAAATGTAATTTTGAAATCTATTTTAAAAAAATGAAACAAAACCAAATGAGATATTTAGTAGTATTGTTACTATTATGTTTAACTGCATGCAAACCGTCTGAACAAAAATTAACTGCCCAAGAAATTATAGATAAGACAATAGTATTTTCTGGCGCAGATAAAGTGGCTAATTCAGAAATAACTTTTAAATTCAGAGAAAATTCTTATTCTGCGCTTAGAAAAAATGGAGATTTTCAGCTCTCTAGAAGTTACAGAAAAGATACACTGCTAATTGAAGATGTTGTAAAGAATAATGGGTATGAAAGATTGATGAATTCTCTACTTGTTAAAGTTGCAGACTCAATGGTTTCTAGATACAGTAATTCAATAAACTCAGTGCATTATTTTTCTGTATTGCCTTTTGGTTTAAATGATGCCGCAGTGCATAAAAAATTATTAAAATCTGCAATCTTGAAAGGAAAGGAATATTATAAAATTAAAATCACTTTTTCTGAGGAAGGCGGAGGAGATGATTTTGATGATGTATTTATATATTGGATTGGAAAAAAAGATTTTTTGGTTGATTACTTAGCTTATTCTTATCACACGAACGGAGGTGGAAAACGTTTTAGAGTTTTAAAGGAACAATGTATTAAAAATGGCATTCGATTTGTAGATTATCATAATTACAAGCCTTTAAACAATGTTATTTCTTTAATTGATATAGATCGGGAATTTGAAAGTAATAATCTTATAAAAGTGTCTGAAATTGTCTTGAAAGATATTGAAGTTACTCTTTTAGATTAGTGAATATTACCACTCCTAAGTATCACTTAAAGTTAGAATGCTATTTTTATGTAATGCCGTTATATCAAATGATTTTTAAAAATAAAAAAAATAGAAGTAAATTAACGATACATTTTAGTTTACAATCTCAATAATATTTATTTTTTTATCACCTTTAATAGTTACAATATATACGCTCGAATTGTCTCTATCATTCATGCTTTTATACTTTTTTTCTCCTAAAATTTTATTTACAAAAGCGGGCGTTGTATTACTATGGCCAACAATTAAAACTTTTTTCCCTTGGGTTTCTTTTTGAAAAACAGTGTCATACATCGTTCTAGGATCATAGTTTTGAAGGTCTAAACTTTTGCTTTTTGCGGTTGGTTTCGCAGTTTGCATTGTTCTGTAGTATTTTGTAGCATAAATTGCATCTAAATCAATGTTTTCAAAATAAGTAGCCCATCTTTTTGCTCGTTCTTGTCCTTTTTTATTCAAGTTTGGATTGCTATTTGTTTTTTCTGTCCGGTCTTTTTCTGCATGACGAATTAAATAATAAGTTGTAGTTTCCTTTACATTACAAGCGCTTAAAAGGCTTAAAGTAAAAATAAAAAATAGTAAAAAATTTTTCATAATAATTGATTTAAAGTGCAATATACTTAGAAATGAAGAAGTGATGCCTTTCTAGACATCACTTTTTCTGTATAAAGTAAACTCAAACTATCTGTTTTTAGCCAAATTAGACTGATTTCTAAAAACTAAAGTATCATTAAAAGAATCTATTAAAATAATACTATCTGTTGCTATTTTTCCTGATAAAATCTCTTTCGAAAGTTGATTTACTATTTCTTTCTGTATTACCCTTTTTACAGGTCTTGCTCCAAATTCTGGTTCATATCCTTTTTTTCCTAAGTATTTAATAGCCTCATCTGTAGCGTCTAATGTAATTTCCTGTTTGCCAACCATTTTCTTTAATTGCGCTACTTGCAATTTTACGATTTCAAAAATATCTTTTTGATTTAATGGCGTAAACATAATTATATCATCAATTCTATTTAAAAACTCGGGTTTCATAGATTTTTTTAACAATGCTAAAACTTCCGTTTTTGCCAATGCTGTTGTTGTTTCTAAATCGGAATCTATATCGCTAAACTTTTCTTGAATTATACGACTTCCCATGTTAGAAGTCATGATTATAATTGCATTTTTAAAATCTGCAACACGCCCTTTATTATCTGTTAACCTTCCTTCATCTAGCACTTGTAATAAGACATTAAAAGTATCTGGATGTGCTTTTTCAATTTCATCTAAAAGCACTACAGAATAGGGCTTTCTTCTCACAGCTTCGGTTAATTGTCCACCTTCATCATAACCAACATATCCGGGAGGCGCTCCAACTAATCTGCTCACTGCGTGGCGCTCTTGATATTCACTCATATCTATTCTAGTCATTGCATTTTCATCATCAAAAAGATATGTTGCCAAAGCTTTTGCCAATTCTGTCTTTCCAACACCTGTAGTTCCTAAAAACAAGAAACTTCCTATAGGTTTATTCGGATTCTGTAAACCGGCTCTGGAGCGTCTAACGGCGTCTGAAACAGCTACGATTGCTTCTTGTTGTCCAACTACTCTTTTGTGCAATTGATCTTCTAATTTCAAAAGTTTTTCACGTTCAGATTGAATCATTTTTGTAACTGGAACCCCTGTCCATTTTGCAACTACTTCAGCAATATCCTCGTATATTACTTCTTCTTTTATTAAAGAATTTTCAGATTGGTTTTCTTTCAATGCTTTTTGCAACGCTTCCAAATGATCTTGTGCTTCTTTTATTTTCCCATATCTAATTTCAGCTACGGTACCGTAATCTCCGTCACGTTCTGCTTTCTCAGCTTCAATTTTAAAATTCTCAATGGCTGCTTTTGCATGCTGAATATTATCTACAACTTCTTTTTCAGACTTCCACTTTGCATTCAAATCATTGCGATCTTCTTTTACGTTCGCTAAATCTGAACGCAGCATTTTTAATTTGGTTTCGTCTTTTTCGCGTTTAATAGCTTCAATCTCAATTTCTAACTGCATTACTTTTCTATCTAAAACATCGAGTTCTTCTGGTTTAGAATTGATTTCCATACGCAGCTTTGCCATTGCTTCATCCATCAAATCAATTGCCTTGTCGGGTAAAAAACGATTGGTAATATAGCGTTTAGACAACTCTACAGCGCCAATAATTGCTTCATCTTTAATACGAACTTTATGATGCGTTTCATATTTTTCTTTAATTCCTCTTAAAATAGAAATAGCGCTTTCAGTATCAGGCTCATTTACTATTATCTTCTGGAAACGCCTTTCTAGAGCCTTGTCTTTTTCAAAATATTTTTGATATTCATTTAAAGTTGTTGCTCCGATTGCACGCAATTCTCCACGCGCCAAAGCTGGCTTTAAAATGTTTGCAGCATCCATGGCTCCTTGACCACCTCCAGCACCCACAAGTGTGTGAATTTCATCAATAAAAAGGACAATATTTCCGTCTGAAGTGGTGACTTCTTTTATAACTGCTTTTAAACGTTCTTCAAATTCTCCTTTGTATTTTGCCCCCGCAATGAGTGCGCCTATATCTAAAGAGAAAATAAGTTTATCTTTTAAATTTTCAGGAACGTCACCATCTACAATTCTGTGAGCCAAACCTTCTGCAATTGCCGTTTTTCCTGTTCCTGGCTCTCCAACCAAAATAGGATTATTCTTTGTTCTACGCGATAGTATCTGCAGCAATCTTCGTATTTCTTCGTCTCTGCCGATTACAGGATCTAATTTGCCATTTGCTGCTAAATTATTCAAATTTTTAGCATATTTATTAAGCGCATTATATGTTTCTTCTTGATTTTGAGAAGTTACTTTTTCACCTTTACGCAATTCAATAATAGCGGCCTTTAAATGCTTTTCGGTAACCCCTTGATCTTTTAAAACTTGGGCAATATTACTTTTTGACTTAAAAATTGCTAAAATTAAATGTTCTATTGAAACATAGTCATCCTGCATGTTATTTGCAATTACAGCAGCTTCTGTAAGGCTTTTATTAGCTTCTCTTGAAATATTTAATTCTGTACCAGAAACTTTAGGAAAACTTTGAATTTGTTTGTCTAAAATTTGTTCTAAAACAATACTATTGATATCTAGTTTTTTCAATAAGAAAGGCAAAACATTTTCATCTACTTGCGTTAAAGCTTTAAAAATATGCTCGTTTTCTATTTGATAATGACCAAAACCTTGTGCAATTTGCTGCGCAAGCTGAATGGTTTCCTGCGATTTTGTTGTATAATTATTAAAGTTCATTTTCTTTTTTTTTCAACAATAGAGCAACCTCCTTTGCTATGTTTGCCTAAAACAAATCAATAATAATACCAATTCATAAAACAAATAAAAAAAGTCAAATTGTCTTGTGAAGTATTGTAAATACTGACTTTATGACTGCTAAAAGTTTCCTATCTTTGTGAAATAAAGAATAAAATAAACGAGATGGGTATATTAAATAACATGTTTGGAGGAAATAGTGAAAAAGAATCAAAGCCAGAAAAGAAATCATTTTTAAATTGGCTTCCGTTAACCACTTTAGACCAGTTAGAAGGTATTAAAAGCGAGTCAGATACTGAGGCGATACTTATTTTTAAACATTCGACAAGGTGTGGAATCAGCAAAATGGTAATTAAGCAGTTTGAAAAGTTATTTACGGCTGATCATGCAAACTTAAAAGTGTATTATTTAGATTTATTAAATTATAGAAATATTTCTGATGCAATTGGTGATAAATTTCAAGTTGTGCATCAATCTCCGCAGCTAATTGTTGTTAGAAACGGTGTTTCTATTCACGATGCCGCGCATAATGACATTACAGAAACCAACTTAACACGATTTATATAGTTTTAATTTGGGAAAAACCTATTTTAAGTCTTACTTTTGTAGCTTAAAATTTCAAACCTTTTGTTAGATAAAAACGCTTCACAAGTAAAAGTAGGTAAAGAATTATACGGGTATCAAAAAGATGCGCTTCATGAGATTTTTAATCGATTTGAAACGGCACCTCAAGATTATCACCTATTATATCAGTTACCAACAGGAGGTGGGAAAACAGTTATATTTTCTGAGATTGTAAGACGTTATATAGAAACTTTTAAAAAGAAAGTACTTGTTTTAACTCATAGAATTGAGTTAAGCAAACAAACGTCTAAAATGTTGGATGAATTTGGAGTAGGTAATAAAATTATCAATAGTACTGCAAGATTAGACGATCAGGAGGAGTATAGTTGCTTTGTTGCCATGGTAGAAACCTTGAAAAATAGGTTGACAGATGAAAAGTTAGATATTTCAGATATCGGTTTGGTTATTGTTGACGAGGCACATTATAACTCTTTTACTAAAATTTTTAAATTTTTTGATGATGCTTTTGTTTTAGGTGTAACTGCAACTCCTTTAAGTTCTAATATTAAATTACCAATGTATGAGAACTATCAAGAATTATATGTAGGAGAACCAATTCATCATTTAATAGAAAGCGGCTATTTAGCGCAAGCAAATATGTATTCGTATAATGTTGGGTTAACTTCTTTAGAAGTTGGTGCAAATGGAGATTATACAGTAAAATCTTCTGAAGATTTGTATATGAACACAGATATGCTCTCTAAATTGGTAAGTGCATATGAAGAAACAGCAAAAGGTAAAAAAACATTAATTTTTAATAACGGAATTAATACTTCGATACAAGTATTTCATGCGTTTAAAAAAGCAGGTTATCCTATTGCCCATTTAGACAATACAAATACTAGAAAAGAGCGAGAGCTTATTTTAAAGTGGTTTCACAAAACACCAAATGCAATTATTAGTTCTGTAAGTATTTTAACAACTGGTTTTGATGAACCAAGTATTGAAGCAATTATTTTAAACAGAGCTACAAAATCGCTGACATTATATTATCAAATGATCGGACGTGGTTCTCGTATTTTTGGTGAGAAGAATACCTTTGAAGTTATTGATTTAGGAAACAACTTTCATAGATTTGGTCCTTGGGGAGCAGATTTAGATTGGCAAAAGATGTTTAGAGCACCTGATTATTATTTAGATTCAATTCTATCTGATGAAGATATTGAAAATACATTTAGATATGAATTTCCAGGAGATATTAAGAAGGAATTTGAAAAATCTACCGATACTTATTTCGATATGAAAAAAGTATATATAGATACCATCAAAACAGGTGAATCTTCTAAAAGAGTGCTAGAGAAATCGATCATACATCATGCAAAAATGTGTATTGAAAATAGTGAAGATGTTTTTGATGCTTTAATTTTAGCAAAATTGATAGGAGAGGAGATTGATGATAGAATTAATAGATATGCAAAATGTATCTCTAAAAGTACGCACAACTTTGTTACCTGGTTAAAAGATGATTATCGAAAAAAACTAAATGCTTATTTACGTTCAAATTTTGATGAAGACTTCGAAGAAATTCACGGCCATCCGCCGATTGAAGAATAAATTATAAGATATAAAAGTGCTGATTTCAGCGCTTTTTTTATGCCGTAAATTTTCAATTTTATGCCTCCATAAAAACGGGTGTTTAGAAATAATAACCTCTTTATTTTTAGGGTGTTTTCCATTTATTTAGCACGATATATGTCGCTATTGCCTCTAAGACTTGTGTTTAGAAGGAATTTATTTTTCTAAAATATTTTTTACTTTTGTTTTTCATATTCAAAAATAATATACATTTGTATAACTTATTTAAGTAAAATGTTTAGTTTTTCTTATTTCGAAAATAACTTTCAATCGGAGAATGATCGTTATATAGCATTTTGGAAATGCAACGAAAAAATTAAGGTATCTCCATTTTCAATCCTTCTAGAATTGCAGCTTTTCTCAAAGTTGCATGTTGTTTACTTGCAAATATTACAGTGATAACTCTACTTATTTTAATCTTTTAATTTACAATTAAAAACAAACATATTGTTTAGATTAAACCGTTTATCATTTTTATAAATTAAACTGACAAGTGAATACAAAATATATAGATTTAGTCGAGCAAACATTCGATTTTCCTCAGGAAGAGTTTAAAATTTCGAACAATAAGTTATTTTGGCACGGTATCAATTTAATGGAATTAACCGCTACATACGGAGCTCCTTTAAAATTTACTTATTTGCCAAAAATATCAGAAAACATCAACAAAGCAAAAGGATGGTTTCAAAATAGTATTAAAAAGCACAAGTATACAGGGGATTATTTTTATAAAAAAATATCTTTTGCAACCACTTTACCAGATTCTTGGTTGATAAATAAACTGTTTATGATGCTACTCATTAACAAATGTAACAAAAAAAATGACCCTGTTTTATTCGGTGGTTTAACCTTCGACAGCGTATATTATAATTCTGAACAACGTATAAACGAAATTTACCTACCTGTTTATGAAAAGAACAATCCCTTACAAATCCCTTTTTTTAATACAGGTGCATATCAAGAATCTATTGTTGGGTTTGCTGGTTTGCAGCATTGTTTAATCCCGCATTTTAAACAGCTTTGAATTGATAGAGATGACAACGAAAGCTTTTTGTTTCCTGTTTTTAATGAACAACAAAAAAGTAGTGAATTCCTTTCTGTTTTAGAATGCGGATAAACTTGTGAGATAAAGAGTAATGTATTAAATTTAAGAAAAAAATGTTTTATAATTAATCAAAAAAAGAAAATGAATTCAAGTAAAACGTACGCAGGAATACCACAAGAGTTTGGAAACCTATCAACATCAAAAATTGTAATTATCCCAGTTCCTTATGGTGGAACAAGCGTGGGGCAAAAAGTAGCTGATAAGGGTCCTCAAGCTTTTTTAAAGGCTTCAGAGAACATGGGATTATACGACATAGAAACAGATTCTGAGGTTTATAAACAAGGTGTTTTTCTTGCGGATCCGGTTACAGAGAATGCATCACCAGAAGCCATGATCGCGGCAGTGCATCAAATTACAAAAAAGTACATTAATAGAAATAAATTTGTAACTGTTTTTGGTGGAGAACACTCCATTTCAATCGGTACAATCAGAGCTTTTAATGAGCGCTTTGATAATTTAACAGTATTACATATCGATGCACATACAGATTTACGAAAAGAATACGAAGGTTCTAAATACAATAGCGCTTGTGCTGTTTATGAGGCAAGTCAGATGACAAATTTGGTGCAAGTTGGTATTAGAAATATGGATATTACAGAAAAAAGAACGATCAATCCTGAAAAAGTTTTTTTTGCGCAAGACATGGCTATATCTGCAGATTGGATGGAGGATGTAGCAGATTTACTAACTGAGAACGTTTTTATTACATTTGATTTAAATGCATTTGATCCGTCCATTATGTCATCTACAGGAAGGCCAGAGCCAGGAGGCTTGTTATATTACGAAACATTAGAGCTTTTAAAATTAGTTTTCGAACAAAGAAATGTGGTGGGTTTTGATATGGTTAAATTATCTCCGAATAAAGATGAAAAAGCATCTGATTTTCTAGCGGCAAAATTATTTTACAAAATGTTAAGTTATAAGTTTTCTTCAACAGACAATTCTTATGAAAGCGGAAAAGAAAATAAAAAAGAAAATTCTTTTAGTAAATTGAGTAAATTTAAAAATAACATTGATACTGAGTACTAAACAAAACCAATCTCAGAATTTATAGAAAAATATTTTCTATATTTTGTGCCATTTTAAATGATAATAGTTTTTTAAAAGGGACCATCTTATGAGTATAAAAATATTTA
>ENA-ORXF01002329-ORXF01002329.1-marine-metagenome-genome-assembly--contig:-NODE-2329-length-11429-cov-2.743746_pt1 | contig 11429 bp, 12 predicted proteins | sample MGYA00237864_ERZ511476 | MGnify/ENA primary metagenome ERZ511476 (study PRJEB26306, sample SAMN06343908) | marine metagenome | isolation source: coastal waters | place: Atlantic Ocean: West Antarctic... | reverse complement strand
GCTTTGTTTGGCAGGCGCCAAGTTTAGCTCAATGGTTAGCATTAGCTTTACTCGGCCTTCTAATGCTTTGTGCACAAACTTGTTACCTAAACGCTTTAGCAATAGCAGATGCGAGTTATGTTGCCCCATTTTCATATATGACACTCGTTTTTGCCACTTTGTATGATTTTGCGATTTTCTCACAAATACCTGATCAATTAAGTTTAATAGGTGCACTCATCATATTAAGTGGTGCATTTTTGTTAGCGTGGCGCGAAAAAATTAATAAACAAAATAAAATTTAAATTTGTTTATAAAATGTTAGCTAGGGATTGTCCTTATTATCCCTAGCCTGTATGTTGTTTCGATTGATATTCCTCGATTGTTAGGTAAACATCCAGTTTGCCACAATCAGACAGGTTTTGGAGAATTTATATGGCTTGGACAGATGATCGCGTAGAGGTCCTTAAAAAGATGTGGGGTGAGGGTAAATCCGCAAGCCAAATCGCAAAAGAACTAGGTGGCGTAACTCGTAATGCAGTCATTGGAAAAGTACACCGATTAGGTCTCTCCAATCGCGCTACTACCTCTAAGGCTACAACAAAAAAAGATCCCAATAAAATAAAGACAACACCAACCCACGTGCCAGTAATATCAACCACTGAAAGTAAAATTACTACACCAAAAGCCACAAATATTCCCCCACGTAAACCAATTATTAAGGCTGGTCAGCCCCTACCGCCTCAACCTTCCGCGAACGAAATATCTGTTGAGGCTTTAGAAAAGGTTGCGAAGATTGAGAAAAAAGCAAAAAAGCTTACATTAATGGAATTAACAGAAAAAACATGCAAGTGGCCTGTTGGCGATCCTGCAACTGAAGATTTTTGGTTTTGCGGTTTAGGTGTTGAGATAGGAAAACCATATTGTGAAGCACATAATGCTGTTGCATTTCAACCAATGTCTGCGCGCCGTGATCGGCGTCGTTAATTTTGAGAAAAATTATAGTTAAAATTAGAAATATTTCTAAATTACGTAAAAAATGATACACTACGACCTTAAATGTGAAAAAAATCATATTTTTAGCAGTTGGTTTAACTGTGTTGATGCATTTGACAAACTAGAGATGTCTAATCTTTTATCTTGCGCTGTGTGCGGATCATCAAATGTTCATCGCGCGATAATGGCGCCAAAAGTCAGCAGGTCTAACCCTAAAGAAAGCTCCCCATTAATTGGAGAAGCGTCTTCTGCTGAGCAAAAAATGTTAGAAATTAGAAAAAAATTAGAAGCAGAGGCAGAAAATGTTGGTGAGAATTTTGCTGATGAAGCACGTGCGATGCATGATGGAGATACTCCAATGCGATCAATTTATGGGGAAGCAAAAATTAAAGATGCCCAAGATTTAATAGAAGATGGGGTCCCAGTAATTCCTATGCCTTGGAAGAAACGGCGCACTAATTAATCTAATATTAATTTATATCTACTTTATAAACATTTACATGTGATAACCTTAAAATCACCGTTTAAAGTAATAATTATTCATATTGGAATATCTAAATCTACGCAAATATAAAAATATGACTTACTTCAAAACATTGTTTTAACTCGTATTACCTTGCCCTCCGACATACATTTAGGTATCTGATGCTCGAAAACTATAAGAGGTTGGACAGTTTGTATGTCACGCTTAGTTATGAAATTTGGCGGCACTTCTGTTGCAGATCTGGATAAGATCTCGAATGCTGCTTCAAAAGTTGCTCGGGAAGTTGCAAATGGTCACAATGTGATTGTAATTGTCTCTGCAATGTCAGGTAAAACTAATGAATTGGTTGGTTGGGTTAAAGATACTAAGGAAGATTACAATCAAGCAGAGTATGATGCAGTAGTATCATCGGGTGAAAACATTACCAGTGGATTAATGGCATTACGACTGCAGCAAATGGATATTTCTGCACGATCATGGCAAGGTTGGCAGGTTCCAGTGCAAGCTACAGGGAACCACGAAAGTGCGCGTATAGATGCTATTCCCACTGAAAACCTTGAGCAATCCTTCGCTAGTGGCCACAAAGTTGCAGTGATAGCTGGTTTCCAAGGTGTTATGCCAGATGGTAGGATTGCCACTTTGGGACGGGGCGGTTCTGATACAACGGCAGTCGCATTTGCAGCTGCAGTTAATGCTGTTCGGTGTGATATTTACACAGATGTTGATGGCATTTACACTACTGATCCACGCATTGTTTCCGGAGCACGTAAGTTAGATAATATTTCTTATGAAGAAATGTTAGAACTAGCATCATTGGGTGCTAAAGTTTTACAAACACGTTCTGTTGAGTTGGCACGAAGCTATAAAATTCCATTACGTGTTTTATCAAGTTTTGAAGATGACATATCAAAAAATTTAGGTACTATGGTCTGCCAGGAGAAAGACATTATGGAAAATATAAAAGCCGTCAAAGGTGTAGCTTATTCACGAGATGAAGCAAAACTGACACTAGTATCGGTTGCTGACAGACCCGGTGTTGCAGCTGCTATTTTTGTCCCATTGGCTGATGCTGGTGTAAACGTAGATATGATTGTACAAAATATTTCTGAAGATGGGCGTACAGACATGACATTTTCATGCCCCGTTGATCAAGTAAATCGTGCGAAAAAAGCGCTCACTGAGGCAATGTCAGCAGATTTAATAAATTATAAAGAGCTTATATCAGATACATTAGTTGCAAAAATTTCTATCGTAGGTAATGGAATGCGAAGTCACGCAGGTGTAGCAGCGCAAATGTTTAAAGTTTTGGCCGATGAAGGTGTTAATATTCGCGTCATAACTACATCAGAAATTAAAGTTTCTGTCTTAGTTGATAGAAAATATATGGAATTAGCTGTCCGAGCGTTGCATGATGCATTTGAACTAGAAAATGCTTAAAGCAGGGGAATATGTTAAAACCCGCAGGGAATGACTCTCGCAACCTACTAAAAAGACTTCGTGAAACCATGGCAGAAGACGCTGGTGGTCAAGCTCGCTTGGACCATATCGTGAAACTTGTCTCTAGTTCTATGGAGAGCGAAGTTTGTTCAATTTATTTGCGTCGTGACCGGCAAACTTTAGAGTTGTGTGCCACACAAGGGTTAAAAAAAGAGGCAGTGCATCAAACCCGAATGCGCGTTGGCGAAGGATTAGTGGGCAAAGTTGCTAAAATGGCTGAGCCCGTGAATGCCGAAAACGCAACCCAAACTAAAGGTTTTCGCTATATGCCCGAAACTGGTGAGGAATTTTTTAATTCTTTTGCTGGTGTTCCAATTCAACGCATGGGTGAAGTTTTAGGCGTATTGGTAGTGCAAAGCCAAGAAGCTCGTAAATACACTGACGACGATATTTATGCATTAGAAGTAGTCGCCATGGTAATAGCTGAGATGAAAGAGCTTGGTGCTTTTACTGGCGATGGAGAAGCAATGTCAGCGCCACACAAACGCGCTCACATGCTGAATGGTGGTATTGCACAAGAAGGCTCTGCCCAAGGCATAGTATTACTTCACGATCCGAAAATTGTTGTTTCAAATTTAGTAGCCGATGATCCTGAGGAAGAGCTTATACGCCTAAGTGACGCCATGGAACAACTGAGGCTTAGTGTAGATGATTTATTGAATACCAATCGCATCGGCGGAGGTAAAGAACAGACAGATATTCTTAAAGCTTACCAAATGCTTGCTAATTCAAAAGGCTGGATGACACGGCTTGAGATTAGTATTAATAGCGGTTTAACTGCTGAACTTGCTGTGGAAAAAGAACAATCTTCAACACGGGCACGAATGGCAAGAGTACCTGACCCATATTTACGGGAACGTCTTCAAGACTTAGATGATCTATCAAATCGGTTGCTAAGATTATTGACCGGTCAGGGCCGTAGTTCTGCAGATTCAATACCTGATAATGCTGTTTTAATAGCAAGAAATATTGGTCCTGCTGAGCTACTAGAATATGGTAAAAAATTAAAAGCCGTTGTACTAGAAGAAGGTTCAGTTGGATCACACGCTGCAATTATTGCACGGGCTTGGGCAATACCAATGCTGATACACGTAAGTCATATCACTCGTGAAGCATTAAACGGGGACCCTATATTAGTTGATGGTGAACAAGGTATTGTTCACCTTCGCCCAACTGATGACGTTAAACTTGCGTTCCGAGATAAGTTAGTAATGCTAACTAAAGAGCAACAAAAGTATGCAAAAATTCGTGATTTACCAGCCAAAACACTAGATGGTACTAAAATAAAATTACAAATGAATGCTGGGCTTTTAGTAGATCTTCCAAGCCTTGAAAACTCTGGGGCTGAAGGTGTGGGTTTATTCAGAACAGAATTACTGTTTTTAATGCGAAACGCTGTACCAAAAAGAGATGAGTTAGCACAAACTTACGGCCATGTAATGGATAGTGCAAAAGGCAGGCCTGTCACATTTCGTACTTTAGATATTGGCTCTGATAAAGTTGCATCATACATGAACCCTATGGATGAGCCAAACCCTGCTATGGGTTGGCGCGCCATTCGCTTGGGCTTAGATAAGCAAGGTGTCATGAAAATGCAATTACAAGCAATTATTCGTGGGGCACGAGGTCGTCCATTGCGTATTATGTTTCCTTTTATTGCACAATTTAATGAATTTAGAGATGCCAGAGCGCTATTCTTCAAAGTTTTAGAAAACGAAACTAAAATTGGCCATATTATCCCAGAAAAAATTGAAATTGGGGCTATGCTTGAAACACCTAGCCTTGCGTTTGCTCCAGATCAATTCTTTGAGCAATGTGATTTTATTTCCATTGGAGGAAACGATTTAAAACAGTTTTTCTATGCAGCTGATCGTGAGAATGAACGAGTACGACGACGCTATGACACTTTGAATGTAAGCTTTCTAAGCTTTATAGAATTAATTGCAGAGCGATGTGATAAGTTAGGAACTCCAGTGAGTTTTTGTGGTGAAGATGCAGGCAAGCCAATAGAAGCATTATGTTTTGCAGCAATGGGATTGCGGGAATTATCTATGCGTCCCGCATCCATTGGTCCTGTTAAAAATATCTTATTAAAGACAGATCTAAACGAAGCTCGAAATATTATAAATGAAGCACGCAAATCTGGAGCGCAATCTGTTAGAGATCATTTAGTTGATTGGCTGCAGAATAAAAACTGAATAATAATTCTGGGATAAGAATCCTATTCAGCCCGAGAAATAAGGCCGCTTACATCTTGAAAAGCATTATTTTCTAATGCCAAATATAACAGACGGTCAGGATTCGTTGGCGGTGGATACTTCAAGAAAGTAGCTTTTTTAAATCCAAAGCGTCCATAATAAGACTCATTTCCGACTAAAATAATACGAAACCAACCCTGTTGCTTTGCCAATTCAAGTGAAGAACGCATTAATTGCCCACCTAGTCCTTCAGCCTGTCGAGTTGGATGCACAGCAATTGGGCCTAGGAGTAATGCTCTAGACTTCACGTTACCAATATTTATTGGCCAAAATCTAATAGTACCACCTATTATTCCGTAATTATCCCGTGCAACAAGACACAGCTCTGGGACGGCATTAATTCCGTCTCGCAATCGATAAGAGCTGAGCGCCTCTCTTCCTGGCGCAAACGTGAGATCTAGCAAACTTTCTACGTCCCACCAGTCTTCAGCCTGTTCTGTTCGTATATCGTACATGTCTATTCGTTTTGCACTTCTTACTCTGGTATTGCGGATAGCATGCCGTTATGAATTGATCAAACATGAAGACGAAGGTGCACGAGATGTTTTACACCACAAATAGCAATAACCATGGCCTTCGGCATAATCCGTTTAAAGCTATTGTAGCGCCACGGCCTATTGCCTGGATATCTACTATTGATAAACAAGGGCGAAGTAATTTAGCCCCTTATTCATTTTTTAATGGCATGCAAGACGATCCGCCAATTATAGGCTTTGGCTCTGGACCATCAAAAATAGGAATAGAGGAGCCAAAAGATAGCTTAAGTAATATTGAAGAAACTGGTTTTTTTTGTATAAGTATTGTTTCAGAAGCATTAAAAAATCAAATGAATATTTCATCTGGACACTTCCCACATGATCAAAATGAATATGAAATCGCAGGCTTGACACAAACAAAAGGTACAACTGTACCAGCGCCTTTTGTTACAGAAGCTCCAGTTTCATTAGAGTGCAAATTACATGATATCATTACTCTGCCTGGGACCAGCAAATGGGTAATCGGTTTAGTCACAGCAGTTCATATTAAAGATGAATTTATAGTAGATGGCAAACTAGATATAACCAAATACCGCCCAATAGCTCGTTTAGGCTACAAGGATTATGCCACTATTACCCAAGTATATGAATTAGACCGTCCAGAATGAACAATGAGGCATTAAATATTTTTGAATATGACGGATATTTAGCTGGCAAAACTGCAATTTGCAAACAGCCTTATTCTAACACAGATTCCCGAAAAATTAAGAATTGGAAAGCAGACATCATCGTAACTACGACCAATACTGAAGAATTTGGAGCTTATGACTTTGCAATGAAGATTTCAAACCGTTCCTTACATTGGCAACATACTGCAGTTAACGGTTTTGACTTCCCAAATAATAGTTTTGATGAAATATTTTTTACGCCTATTAAATATCCTAAATCAAAACGGACCTATTTTGATACATTGTAAAGTAGGACAAGGTCGTTCTAAAATGATGGCAATGCGCTTATTAGTAGAGCAAGGAGAAAAGCCAAATAAAACGCTTAGATGGATCCAAAAAATTCGCCCCTTAGCAATAGAGACTGAAGCCCAAAAGATCTGGGCTAGCAAAGTAATTTGAATACAAAAAATCAACATTAATATTAATCAAACTTATTTAAAAGGGTTTTGAAAATGGTTATTGGAATTATTGGGGGAAGTGGTATTTATGAAGTTGAAGGATTGGAAAATCCACAATGGATAAGTATTGATAGTCCCTTTGGCGCGCCATCTGATTCACTTCTAATTGGCCATTTAAATGGAATAAAAATGGTATTTCTCCCACGTCATGGACGGGGACACACCCAATCACCATCAACAATAAATTATAGAGCTAATATAGATATTTTAAAACGTGCAGGAGTAACTGATATAGTTTCGATATCTGCATGTGGTTCATTTCGAGAAGAGATGGCGCCGGGAGACTTTATAATTATTGATCAATTTATTGATCGTACATTTGCTCGAGAAAAATCATTCTTTGGGCCAGGTTGTGTTGCACATGTTTCTGTAGCCCATCCTACTTGTACTCGCTTGGGGCAAGCCTGTTTTGATGCTGCCAAAGAACAAGGTGTAAATGTTCATATGGGTGGAACTTATTTAGCTATGGAAGGGCCACAATTTTCAACTTTAGCAGAGAGTCAGCTGTATCGCGAAATTTGGGGCTGTGATGTTATAGGTATGACTAATATGCCAGAAGCAAAATTAGCGCGTGAAGCAGAGATTTGTTATGCATCAGTAGCAATGATTACCGACTATGATAGTTGGCACCCCGATCATGGGGAAGTAGACGTGACTAACATTATAAAAACATTAATGGGGAATGCCAATAATGCCAAAAAATTAATAACGCACCTGCCTAAACTACTTAATAAAAATCGCCCAATTTGTACACAGGGTTGTGACAGAGCACTCGAATTTGCAATTTTAACTCCACCAGATGCCCGGGATCCTAAAATTATTGCTAAATTAGATGCAATTGCAGGTCGTGTTCTTGAATAAGAAAATAAATAAAACTTTTTCAATCAAAATTATGAGCCTTTCAAATTATTAAGTTTGCTCTAGTTAACTAAATTAACTCCAAGGATTAATCTATGAAGCAAGATCTCACACAATATATTCGTACTATTCCAGATTTCCCACATGAAGGTATTCTTTTTAGAGACATTACAACACTGTTCAATAACTCCCAAGGTTTACGAGAAGCAGTAGATCAAATGGCAGAAGCTATGTCAGAACATCACTTTGATCAAGTTGCAGGACTAGAAGCACGCGGGTTTATGATGGGTGCAGCGTTAGCTTATAAATTAGAACTAGGCTTCACAATGATCCGTAAGGCTGGAAAATTACCTGGTGTAACTATATCTCAAGACTATGATCTCGAATATGGTAAGGCTACTTTGGAAATTCATGATGATGCGATCCAAGCAGGGCAAAAAGTTTTATTATTTGATGATTTAATTGCTACAGGAGGCACTGCAGAAGCTGGAATCAATTTGATTGAGCGCCTTGGAGGCCAAGTAACAATGGCAGCGTTTATAATTGACTTGCCAGAGTTAGGTGGACGCAAAAAAATTGAAGCTCTAGGAGTTCCAACACATGTCTTGTGCGAGTTTAACAGCTTATAATTACAATCAATCTTATACAAAAATTTAGATATTAATTAATGCATAACTTTAAGAAGATTTTTCCTTAAGCTTTATTATTATTCAAATGGCTAGTTTTTTTTCTTCAAGACCGCGCCAGGATTCATGATGCCATTTTGATCAAGTGCGCATTTTATAGCTCGCATTGCCATTAATTTGGTTGGGTCCCCATATTTCTCAAGATCATCAACTTTCAAACGCCCAATACCGTGTTCTGCAGAAACAGACCCATCAAAAGCATGTGTTTTATCATGGACAATGCATTTAATTTTAGTTCGTATCGCCTCAAAATCATCACGTGTTTTTCCCTGAGGTGGGTAGACATTATAATGTAGATTACCATCACCAAGATGGCCAAAACAATTTATTCGTAAATCACCCAATTCGGCCAGTAAAGGTGGCATCTCTTCTATAAATTTAGGAATTAAAGAAATTGGAAGTGAAATGTCGTGACTAGAAATAGACCCTATAAGCCGATTTGCTTCAGGAATATTTTCACGTAAACGCCAAAATTCTTGGGCCTGTGTCTGAGACTGAGCTATCAAAGCATCCAATACTAATTCAGTTTCCATTGAAGCCTCTAAAGCCATCATTAATCTGTTTTTCAAATCAGAGTTTTTTCCTCCAGAAACTTCAATTAAAATCGACCACTCTGGTAATACCTGATATGGGATCCGTATATGAGGCAAAGTTTCTTTCATAAAATTATAAGATTGTTTATGAATCAATTCGAATGCTGTAATAGAACCATCTAGTTTTGACTGTAAATTAGATAATAATTTAACACCCGCACTAGGATCAGCAACGGTTAGAAGACCAGTTACAGTCTCATGAGGCTTAGGAAATAACTTTAGACAAGCTGCAGTTATAATCCCTAGCGTCCCTTCTGATCCAATCAAAAGATGTCGAATGTCATAACCTGTATTATCTTTGCGCAAACGTTTTAAACCATTAAAGATACTACCATCAGGTAATACAGCTTCAATTCCAAGGCATAGATCTCGAGCATTTCCATAACGTAAAACTTGTACGCCACCAGCATTTGTTGCAAGATTTCCACCAATTCTACACGAACCTTGAGAGGCTAAAGCCAGAGGGAATAATCGGTCTACTTCATCTGCAGCTTTTTGTACGTTTTCTAAAATAGCACCAGCTTCAACTGTGATTACGTTTTCATCTGGCCAAATGTTACGCACTGCCTGCATTCGCTCAACTGACAGTAAAATTATTGGTAGATCAGATTTTATTATTTGGCCACCAACTAACCCCGTACCACCAGCGAAGGGCACTACCCCAACATTTTTAATATTACAAAAACAAATTATATCTGAAACCTGTTGTGTTGTTTTAGGGCGCATGAGAGGCATTGGGTTGGCTACATAATGTCCACGTGGCTCTTCTAAATAATTTGTATCAGCAATACTGGTTATATCTGAACCAAATTCAGCTTTAAAAAGATCGAAAAGTTGAACCATTAATTGCTTCCATCTATTTTTTTGTGCGAGCTTATTTAATACCAGCTTCTGTTTTACCACGCCGGTCATTTCGTAAGTTTGCATACAAAACATGGGTACGCCAACGGCCTGAAATTTGCAAATAGCTTTGGGCAACACCTTCATATTTAAAACCTGATTTTTCTAACAATCCACGTGATGGAGCATTCTCAGGAAGTGTTGAGGCTTCAATTCTACTAAGATTAATTTTGGAAAAGCTATATGCCACAACTGCTTTTATCGCTTCAGACATGTAGCCTAATTGAGAAAAATCATGCCCAATCCAATATCCTAATGTCCCAGACTGAGCGGGGCCACGGCGAATATTATCCAATGTAATCGCACCAAGAAATTTTTGATCTTCTTTTCTAATTATAAATAATGGAATACTACTTTGATTTAAAAAAGATTTATTTGCCCAGTAAACTCGATTTTGGAATGCACGTTTAGAAATATAGTCAGGTGACCAAACTGGCTCCCATTCCATCAAAAAATGTTTGGAACTTTGCCGCTGCTTAACCCACTGCATATGATCACGAAGTTCAGGCAATCGCAGTATACAGCGTGGAGTTTCTAATAATATCCTAGGCTGCCGTTTGAAAAACATATCTAACCGGCCAAACGCTTTGCTAACTGACCAACATTAGGGGCATCCGAAACAGGCCCATACAATGCAAGCGCTGGAGGAGAAATGCACAAACTTTCTGCAAATTTCTTTACGCGAGTAGCATTAACAGAGTCAATTTTTGAAATCACTTCGTCAAGGTGAGGCACTCGGTTGAAAATCGACACAGTTCGTGCAAGTCTCTCACATCGAGCCGATGCTCCTTCTAATCCCATTAACATACCGGCTTTCATTTGGGCCCGGGAACGTGCAACCTCTTCTTCACTTATATCATCTGCAGAACGTTTAAGCTCATCAATAGTAATATTTGCTAAATCAGAAATATGCACATAGTCTCTTATACAGGTGCCATCTTTAGTCTTATAGTCATTACCAAAAATTTTTACTTTAGGTTTATTTTTTAAAGACTGTATAGCTAGATTTTTAATTAAATGACCATGTGATTTTTCTATTTCTCCAATTTTTCCAGATTGACTAGCACCAGCAACATTGAAGTATCTTAAAATTCCGTATTTCAATTTATACTTAAGAGATAATTTCTTTATTAATTCTTCACTTTTATATTTTGTATAACCGTAATAACCTTGAGGATTAGGGGTTCTATTTTCACTAACTGCTCCTTTTAGGTTACCATAAATGCTACATGATGAAGAAAAAATTAAACTCTCCACTTTAGAGTTTTCACATGCCTTTAAGATATTTTTAGTTCCAATTATATTATTTTGATAATATTTTTTTTTATTTTTTTCTGCTTCACTAACATTAAGATATGCTGCAAGATGGATTATTGACGTTATATTATGGTCTTTAATTAATTTAGATATTTTTAGTTTATTTTTTATATCTATCTTAAAAAATTTTGCTTTTTTGTTAATCAACTCTTTATGTCCAGTTACCAAATTATCAACAATAATTACTTTTTTTTTATTT
>ENA-ORXF01002328-ORXF01002328.1-marine-metagenome-genome-assembly--contig:-NODE-2328-length-11434-cov-4.258519_pt1 | contig 11434 bp, 4 predicted proteins | sample MGYA00237864_ERZ511476 | MGnify/ENA primary metagenome ERZ511476 (study PRJEB26306, sample SAMN06343908) | marine metagenome | isolation source: coastal waters | place: Atlantic Ocean: West Antarctic... | reverse complement strand
CTATGCCAAGGCGCAGGAAGAGGAAGAGGACAAACCCAAACGCACCCGCCGTCGCCGTACCCGGTCGCGGTCCCGGGCCGAAGAGGTCAAATCCGATGACGCGGTCGAGACCCGCGAGGTCTCGCTGTCCGAGGAGGGGGCCGAGGGCGTATCCGGCATGGATGTGATCGAGCCGGAGGGCTCGGATGCCGATGCAATGATCTCCGGGGATCTCACCCGGGACGCGGCGTCCGACAGCGCCGAAGAGGGCACATCGCCCGCCTTCACCGTGCAGGACACCCCGGTCGAGGAGCCCCTGGACGCCGCCGACACGCAAGCGGTTGAGAACGACAGCGACCAGGAGGGGGCTTCGGAGGAAAACGGCGCAGACGACAGCCGGGATGATGCCGAGTCTGACGAGGATTCTGGCGAGGACGCCGACACGGGCGATGACGCCGATGACGGTTCTGACGATGAGGCGGAAACGGCGGCGGAAAAAGACGACAGTATCGAAAGCGTCGCCGATGACGACACCGAAGAAGAAATTCGCCCGAAACGCAAACCGCGTCCGCGCAAATACAAAATCCAGGAAGTCGTCAAGGTCCGCCAGATCCTGCTGGTGCAGGTCGTCAAGGAAGAGCGCGGCAACAAGGGCGCGGCGCTCACCACCTATCTGTCGCTCGCCGGTCGTTATTGCGTGCTGATGCCCAATACTGCCCGCGGTGGCGGCATTTCGCGCAAGATCACCAACACCTCGGACCGTCGCCGGCTGAAGTCCGCCGCCGCCGCGCTGAAGGTGCCGCAGGGCATGGGCCTGATCATCCGCACGGCCGGCGCCAAACGCACCAAGGCCGAGGTCAAGCGCGACTACGACTATCTGCTGCGTCTGTGGGAGAATATCCGCGAGACCACGCTGCACTCGGTCGCGCCCGCGCTGATCTACGAGGAAGAAGACCTCGTGAAGCGCGCCATCCGCGACATGTACGACAAGGAGCTGGAAGGCATCTGGGTCGAGGGCGAGGCCGGTTTCCGGGAAGCGCGCGACTTCATGCGCATGCTGATGCCTAGCCAGGCCAAGAAGGTCTTCCACTACCGCGAACCGGCGCCGCTGTTCGTCAAGCACCGCATCGAGGACCACCTGGCGCAGATCTATTCGCCGGTCGTTCCCCTTCGCTCCGGCGGCTATCTGGTGATCAACCAGACCGAGGCCCTGGTCGCCATCGACGTCAACTCGGGCAAGGCCACGCGCGAGCGGAACATCGAAGCCACCGCGCTGAAGACCAACACCGAGGCCGCCGAGGAAGCCGCGCGTCAGCTGCGCCTGCGCGATCTGGCCGGCCTGATCGTCATCGACTTTATTGACATGCTCAACGCACGTCACCAGAAAGAAGTGGAAAACACGATTCGCGAAGCGCTGAAAATTGACCGCGCGCGAGTTCAGGTTGGCCGCATCTCACGCTTTGGACTGCTGGAAATGTCCCGTCAGCGACTGCGCCCTTCTCTCGAAGAGACCATGTCTAAGATCTGCCCACGCTGTAAAGGCCAGGGCACGATTCGCGGAACACGTTCACTGGCACTATCGATTCTTCGTCTTATTGAAGAAGAAGCACAGAAAGAATTCAGCAAAGAGATTCGCGCCATCGTGCCCGTATCTGTTGCCACCTTCCTGCTCAACGAAAAGCGCAGCGAAATCGCCGATATTGAAAGCCGTAACAAAATCAATATTGTCGTGCTGCCTAACACGCAGATGGAAACCCCACACTTTGAAGTCGTGCGCATTCGTGCCCAGGACGACGATGAAAGCGACGGTGAGTTTAGCTACAAGCTAGCGCATGAACTGAGCAGCAAAGAGCCAGAGCAGGATCTCGAGCGTAGCAGTGCACCACTGCCTATCTCAGAGCCAGCAGTCAAAACACTGGTTCCTAGCACCCCTGCTCCAATCATGCCTGAGAAAGTCGCTCCAGTTGCTCCAGCAGCAGCCAAGACTGAAAAGCCTGGCCTTCTCAAACGTATCTGGGGAAGCATTTTCGGCAGTGACACTAGCGCCGAAGAAAAGAAAGCTGAAGAAGAAAAGAAAGCTCGTCCAAGCGGATCTAACAGTCGTCGTGGCGGCCAGAGCCAAGACAGCCGCAATCGTCAGGGCAACCGTCGACCAAACAACCGCAATCGCAACCGCAACCGCAATGAAGGTCGAAACGACAACCCCCGCGATGGCGAACGCACAGAGACTCAAGCAAAGTCAGCTGACCGATCATCTGAAAAGCCAGCTCAAGGCAGAGGCCGCAACGAGCAGTCTCGACCTGCAGCCAAGCCAGAAGCACGTGAGCAAAAAGTTGATGCAGCAACCACTGCACCTCAGACAGCTGACAAGAGCCCTGAAGCCGGTGAAGGTGGAGAACTTAAAAAGCGTCCAAATGACAAGCGTCGTGGACCACGTCGTCGCCGTCAGCGTCAGGATGTTCCAACCAATGTTGCAGAGCAGGTATCTGCAGACATCGCAATTGAAACACCAGCCGTTGCAACGGCAGCTGTAGCAGCAGAGGCAACTCCAGCAGTAGCCACTGAAGCCCCAGCAACAGCAACAGCAACAGACGCAAACGATGCAGCAGTTGCAACTTCAGAGACCAAGCCAGCACGCAAACGCCCTGCCCGCCGTCGCAAGCCAAAAGCTGAGACCGTAGAAGGAGCAGAGACTGCTTCGGCTGACGCGACTCCAGTAGCACCAGTAGCACCAGTAGCTGCTGAAACTCAAGACTCAGCTGCAGCCTCTGAAGAGAAGCCCGCACCTAAGCCAAGAGCGCGCAGAAAAGCACCGGCCAAGGCAAAGAAAGTTGAAGCTGATTCAGCACCGTCGGCAGCAGCTAGCGAAGTACCAGCGGCAGCTGAAGCTCCTAAACAAGCTGAAGTTCCTAAGTCAGCCGAAGCCCCTAAACAAGCTGAAGCTCCTACTCAAGCAACAGCCCCTGTTCAAGCTCCTGCACCAGCCGAAAAGCCAAAAGCCCCTGAAAAGGCCTCAGCTGAAATTGCAGAAAAGGCAGCACCTAAAGTCGAAGTAAAAGCGGCTGCTAAACCTGCTGAATCTGGAACCGCCAGAGCGAGCAATGATCCACGCTTTAAGCCAAAGCCAGTAAGCGACGTTAAGGTCAGCACTGAACGAGTTGAAAAACCCGCAGCCGTTGCACTAGACACTAGCAAGCCAGCACCGACTGCAGAGCCAAAAGCACCTGTAGCCAGAGCCTCAAATGACCCACGTAAAAAACGAGCTACTCAGGCCACAAAGGCTGATAGCGCACCTTTAGACGCGGGTACAGCAAAAGAATCTGCTGAAAAAGGTCCTCAAGCGTAATTGGTACTTGTCCTAGCAAAAAGGCGCTGTATAATCGCGCCTTCATTAGGTGGGATGGCAGAGCGGTTGAATGCACCAGTCTTGAAAACTGGCTTAGGTTAATAGCCTAACTAGGGTTCGAATCCCTATCCCACCGCCATATTTATGCTTCAAAAGCTCTACAGCCCTTGTTAGCTCTCGATTCTTTCGGGACTAATGAGGAGCAGTAGACAAATGAGTAGACACTCAAAGCATCCTAGATATACCTACACCAAAGGCAACATCTATTATTTCTCTAGGTCGGTTCCTGCTGATCTCAGATGTTTCTACTTAAAACCACGCATAACCCAATCACTCAGAACTAATTCTCAGTCGCGAGCAACCACTGCATCTAAAGTTTTTGCATCAAAACTAGATGATTACTGGTTAGGTTTGAGGCTAAAGCGCCTAGATGTCCCTGCCGCTCACTTGTTGGTAGTTGACCCCAGCACAAAACTTTCATCCTTACCCACCATTGAGGACGCTCTCGAGACCTATTTTGCTGTCATCGGCCAAGGTAGGCAGAAACTATTCTTCACAACAGCTCAGCGCTACATTACTTATCTGGTTGAGTGTCTTGGCAATAAGCCGATAGACAGCTACACATCCAAAGACGCTACGGTATTGCGAGAGTGGCTGATTGAGAAAGGTTTGAGCAACAGCTCATTGCAGCGTGTCTTCTCAGGCATCAAAGCTGTAATCAACTTTGTCACGTTGGAGCAGGGTCTAGAGTGCCAGAATGCGTTTGCAAAGGTGTATCTCCCATCAAACACTGATGCCAAGAAGCGTCATGCTGTTACGCCAGCTAATATGGCTAAGATCAACAAAGAATGCGTTGCACTGGATGATGAAATCAGGTGGTTAGTCGCCATTATCTTCGATACAGGTATGCGTTTATCTGAAGCTGCAGGCCTTATGTTGAGTGACTTGCATCTTGATGAAGAAATACCTTACGTACATTTAATCCCACACCCACACAGACGCCTTAAAACAGCCTCTAGCGAGCGTAAAATACCGCTTACCCGCTTGTCGTTATGGGCCGCAAAGCGTCTCAAACAGCATTCTACGGGCCCGTATTGCTTCCCGCGGTATACAAACCCTGAGCGCTGCAATTCCAACTCTGCTTCAGCTGCAATAAACAAATGGATCAAGACTGTTGGAGGCTCTAATGATGTTATCCATGGGTTGCGGCATAGCTTTAGAGACAGGCTCAGAGCCGTTGAAGCACCAACAGATATGATTGACCAGTTAGGTGGTTGGGCTTTGAAGTCTGTTGGGCAAGGTTATGGCGATGGGTATGATCTGGAGTTGTTGGTTAAATACTTGAATCTTATAAACTGAAGGACAATAACCCTAATCGGTGATAAGTTATTGCGTCAGCTGAATTAACGATAAGGATTCAATCATGAAATTTATATCATCTGTAATCGCAATATGTTTAGTTCTAATAACGGCCAAACTATATGTTCCTGATGCGACAGCGGAAGACCAGATGACGAAACGTCAGATTGAGAGAATAATTGAAAGCTGTGACGTTACTGGCTATGTTGATGACGATTATTTGTACGGCGGTACAATCGACTGTTAGCAGGTACATGCAGTTTCAGTACTGCTCCTCATTAGTCCCGAAAGAATCGAGAGCTAACAAGGGCTGTAGAGCTTTTGAAGCATAAATATGGCGAGCCCTAGCAGGTTCGACAAAACGCGAAGCATTTTGGACGCCAAAGGCGGTCCGTAGGACTTGTTAACAGCCCTTCTTACAGCCCTTCAGATCCAATGAAGCCCCTAGCATCAACTAAACCCACACCCGCTATCAACTGAAAATGACACTACTTAACAACAGGAATCCGCAGCGTGCCATTGGCATCCGATGGAATAATAAAGTCCATTCCAAAGTCGATATCACTGAGGTCTTGATTTAATAACACATCGCTCGGTGAGTCGGGCAACGGATAAATACCGCAGGCTTCACCTGGGCCACAGATAAGACCATCATTATCTGTGTCGGATCCAGCAACTATATTATAAACCCCCGTTAAAGCATTAAAGCTGAAACCATAGGTGCCATTAATCGCTCCGCTGAGCGTCTCCACGTTAACTGTTTCACCTGCTTCAACATCGTATAGCAACACATAGATAACACCGGCATCGCCTGTATCAATCTGCCCTGGATTCCGCACTTCAAAAATCACTGACAGTAAAGCCTCGCCAGCATTTGAAACAAAAACAACATTGTCCGAGTAGATGCCGGGCTCTAGATCCGATCTATCAATTCTGACTGTGTAGAGGCCAAGGCCATCGCTGGCTGATGGCGCCACAATCTCTACATAGGCTTGTGAGGCAGTCGCAGAAGATATCTCTAAGCTGCCATTACCACTGTTATAGGCGCTAAACGTTATTTCGGTCGCCAATCGACCAAAATTCAAACTCGAATTGGTAAAACTCAATATGGGCGTAACGGGAATAGGCGCTCCACTTGCCAGTTGACTGGCATAATTAACGGCCTTCAATGCGTCTATACGCCCATGCCCAAAATCATCATCGCGACCCACGTCGCCCAAATCAACGCTAATATTACCGCTTAGAAGAATGGCGTCCAGGTCCTCTGGGTTAAGTTGCGGATAGATACCTTTGACTAATGCCACCACCCCGGCCATGTGGGGCGCGGCCATGGAGGTGCCTTGATAGCCGGCAAAGGTCGGCTCGACAACGCCGCCGTCAATACGTGCCAGTGTGCTCATCACTAAATCTTGATAACCATCGCCATCTTCGTCTCCGTACTCGCCGCCGGGAGCAGCGACATCCACGGTGCTGCCGTAATTTGAATATCCTGCCAACTCATCGTTAATATTGGACGCTGAGACAGAGATAACACCTTCGTAGGCTGCAGGATAAAACGGACTTGAAGTAGATGAATTGCCGGCAGCGGCGATGATAATTAAACCAGCCGCTCTTGCGTCAGCGATAGCATTGGCAAAGGTATTACTGCTACCTCCACCACCAAGGCTCATATTGGCGATATCAGCGGGATCCTCGACAATAATGCCAGATTGATTATCCAGTCCAGCGGCATAGAGAATTGCGTTGGCAATATCAAAATCGTAGCCGCCCTGGCAGCCCAACACGCGCAGAGGCATAATTTCGGTAGCCCAGGTTACGCCGGCAACACCCAGCTCGTTATCGCTTGTTGCACCAATGGTGCCCGCCACATGGGTGCCATGAAAGCTTGAGGTGGCATAAGAGTCATCGCCGCAGAGAGGGTTGTCGCGACCATCACCGGGATCATCGCCGTCGGCATCAATACCGTCGCCGTCGCCGGCATTAGCCAAGTCATTAATAAAGTCATAACCATCGTCTGACATTCGGTCTGCGAGATCTGGGTGAGCGTTAAATACCCCAGTATCGATTACTGCCACTTTGACCTCGGCGCTGCCTGTAAAAATATCCCAGGCTTCAGGCAGTTTTATTTTTGGATAGTGCCACTGAACCGCATAACGCTCATCATTGGGTTCGGTGATCTGTCTAGTGCGGCGATAATTAGGCTCGGCATATTCGACTGAGGATTGTAGGGAGATTTTTTTGATCGCCAATAGCGTATCGGCTTTTAATTGTTTATCGCTTCTAACGCCCTTAGCCCGAGCTGACTTGGTGGAGGGCGACAATTGGGTGATGGAATTGCCATAGCTATACAGGGTGGGACCCGTTGAACCCGCTCTCCGCGTACTCATCGCCGGTATCTGTCGTGCCATATAGCTACCAGCTCTAGATGTGGCTGACGCTCGTTGTTTGACAATGACATCGCCGATGGCGAAATCATCGGCGGTGGACCAACCGCTGCTTGCCAGACTCGTATCCTGACCCACTGTCAATAGATAGGTACTGCCACCTCTATCGTAGACATAGACATTGATATAATAAATGCCGGCTTCTTCAGGTAACTTAAGGCTTTCGAAGCGGGTCACTCCCAACGAAATATCAACCAGCTCACCGCTGCTATCAAACACAGCAAGATCAAGATCGGTGCTGCTGGGATCAGACATATTAAGGTTTATAATCTCACCGCCAAGCGCATTTATTTCAAAATAATCATCCACATCACCGGCCACATAGGAGTTGCCCGATTCGCCGTCTCCAGCGGCATTGACATAGCCCGAGACTGTCGCCGGATTAAAGATTAGCTGTGCGCTTGCAATGCTATTATTGCCAATCGGCGGCGATCCAGTATCGTTGACATCACTGTCAACAGCCAAGGATTCACTGACCGCAATACTGCCGGAGATAGAGAACTCCTGGGGAACATATATGGCCTCAATTTCAACACTGGCGGTTTCAGTAAGCTTGTCGCTATTGGTCAGGATCAACTCGACTGTATAGATGCCAGCGCTGTTAAATACGTGATCAACCTGCTGTCCATTCGCCTGACTGCCATCATCAAAATTCCAGGCATACAATTCAATAACATCATCGCCATAGCCAGCAATACTCTCACTGGCGTCAAAGCTCACCTCAAGGGGCGCATCTCCGCTGATTCGATCGGCAGTAAAAATAGCTACGGGTGGAGTCAGCGTCTGATCTAAAGGATGCGGGTCTAGGCTATCAACTGACCCATCACCATCATCATCATTGTCGGCATTATTACCCTGGCCATCGCCATCAGTATCCAAGGTCTCAGAACTATCACGGGGAAACGCATCGGCTTTATCCTTGACGCCATCGCCGTCGTCATCGCTATCAACAATATCTGCGACGCCGTCTTCGTCGAGATCGGGCAGCAGATCAAGCAGAGGAATATCCACGTAGAGCGTCTCAGCAGCGGTCGCAGATTCGAATTCACTAAGGCTAGTACTATCGTTTGCCAGCAGTTCAATCTGCTCCTGCAGGTCTACTTGAACACGGCCAACAATCGACGCCGCGGCCTCGCCAAGAGGATCCAAGGCGGGATCGGCAATCACTATATTGACCAGCGCTAAGGCTTCAGCAACAGCCCTGATCTCAGCATCGTCAATTGGGTTACTGAGTGTTAACTGGGCTACTGTGGCATCGAATACAGCCTGAATTGCAAGATCATCAGTAAGATCAATAATCAGTTGCTGTTCAGTAAACGCGCTCTCAGCATAGCCGCTTAGAGCCGCCACTAATGCTAGCGTCAGATCAGCCCGTGGCACTTCAGGGTTGTTAGCCATCAAGCTATGGGCGGATTGCATCAAGCTCGCCACCTGCTGATTGAGGCGCAGCAGTGACGTGCCCTGCTGAGTGCCGTCCTCGGCTAGCTGCCAAGGATCAATAGCGGCGAGTTCTTCGGCAGTTAAATCAAGCCCCAAAGCATCGAGCAGACTCTGAGGATCATTACTTTGCATTAGCAGCGTGCTAATCGGCGTGATACTAAACGCCTCGTTAGCCAAGCTTCTGCCATATAACAACAAATCGTCTAAGTCAGTGCCTGTGGCTATGTCGGTGCCGCCAATAGCAACCAATTGAGTATCACAGGACACAGGTGCAAAGCATGAAACCTCGACGTCCTGAATTGAAAAGAAGCCTTCTGCATCGGTGATAACCGAGCGCTCACCCTCATCCAAAACAAAGTCGCCATCAGCATCGATAAATACCGAACTTCTCGCTAGTGGAGCGTCTATCAGGCGACCTTCCAGAGCATTGAGTACAGTGACTGTAATAGCGCGGCTGGTCTGGTTAACGCCATCAGATGTGATGACCGAAAAGTTGTAGCTATTATTGCCATCGGCATCCGCAGGCGTCTCAAAGTCAGTGGCTATCGCAAAGGATAGCTCGCCGGTTTCGCTTAGCTGTAAGCTGGCCTGATCATCACCCTCGGCTAGGACTTGAGTCAACAGAGCGGCTTCTGGGTCAGTAAACCCTAAACTGGCAATCAGCTGCAGCCCTTCAACAACGGCAAAGGGCCCATCCACGGCGTCGATAATATTAATGCTAATATCGCGACTGGTCTCATTAACGCCGTCAGAAGTGATGACCGAAATCTGATAGCTGTTATTGCCATCGGCATCCGCTGGCGTTTCGAAGTCAGTGGCGACAACAAAGGAAAGCTCGCCGGTTTCGGACAACTGCACGCTGGCCAGATCAGCACCACCGGTTAAGGTTTGAGTCAACGATGTTGCTGCGGGCCCGGTGTACCCCAAGCTGGTAATCGCCTGTTGGCCCTCAACAAGTGCAAAGGGCCCTTCTATGCTGTCAATAATATTGATACTAATATTCTGTAAGGTCTCATTGACCCCGTCAGAGGCGGTGACCACAATCTGATAGACATTATTGCCAGCGCTATCACCAGGGGATTCAAAATCCGTATCAATAACAAAGCTGAGTAGGCCACTGGCGGTTAACTGAAAACTTGCTGCATCTACGCCACCGCTGATGGTCTGAGACACTGTACGACCTTCGGGATCAGTGAACGCCAAGCGAGTAATAGACCCCTGTCCTTCGACAGTATTTAACTCTGAGTTTCCAGAAAAAGTGGGAGCCAAATTGGGTGGTGAGGAGCCACCGCAAGCTGCGATAGTGATCGAAATAACCATTAATAGTAACGTCTGAGCAAATCTCATTTGGATCCCTTGATTTTTATTATGCGGCAACAATAACGATTATTATTGTCAAAATCATTATTACCAAAGAGTCAGTCTAGGGATATAGCTACTCTTTGAACCAGCTACTCAGGAAAACGCACAGCAACGCCAAGCACCTAAATCTCAGAGTGCGAACACCATGGTTACAATGACCCAAGACCTTTCACGGAAATCCCATCCACTACATCCGCTAACGGCCCTAGAGTTTGGATCGTTACCCTTTCATGCGCACTGCCCAAAGAACTCAAGCAAATACTCTTAGTGAAGCTGTCGAAACCGCTGTAACTCGAGGCAGGATGGACACTGTAGGTCGTCCGTCCATGCCTTTATCCGCAGGTGCCTTCACACCATTTGCATTAAGCTTTAAATTAAAGAAGGACTGAGTGTTTTAACCCAAAGCAGGTTTCAGAGGACGTACAGTTCCAACCGTGCAAAAACACTCTGTATCAAAGCCAAAATTCACTAAAAACCTACCTTGCAAGTATCCGATCTAGGCGAAGTTGTTCCTGCTGAAGTATTCCAAGCCTTTTCTCCTCAGTCTTGCGAACATCGTCTGCTCTCTTCGTTTGAAGACCAGGTTCCTCATCCGTAGAACTCAGAGATCCAACCGACATGGCATCTGTACCCGACTTAGCCGAGATAGTTTCGCCATCTACAGAAATATTATTTATCGAAACGCATGTTGCCATAACCGATGCTGTTGGCAATGGCAGGTAATCGTAATACATATAGGAGTCAGCGGCACAATATGCAAATGCAGAATATGCATTGAAGGAGCACTGTACCATCACACCAAAATTAGCCTCCACACCATCGTTGTTATTATTGCAAGAACAGCTTGCAGCTACTGCTCCCATATACTCTGGGCAATAAGCAGCTACAGCAGTCTCTGCATAATCTGCGGGGAAAGAGAGATCAATAACGCTACCTGACCCTCCAGTTTCAACGATGCCCAACACTTCTTCACTGAGATGAGATAGTTCTACAGCTCCCTCACGTAACTTCTCCGAAGTTATTGCATCATCTTTTAAATCCGCATCGGTGAGCGAACCGTTTTTTATATCCCCACCGGTGAGCGAATTATTCCTTATATCTGCACCGGTGAGTGAGCTGTTCTTTATATCTGTACCGGTGAGCGAGCTATTTTTAATCTGAGCACCTTTGATTCTCTCTCTTTATATCAGATGAGGTGATAGTGCCGTTCTTTATTTTGGCAGATGTAATAGAGTTATCTGCAACTGCCGCTAAACCACTTTGAGATGCAAACAAAATTGAGATGATTATAAAAATTTTTTTAACACTCATGAAATTATCCTTTTATAATTAAAATTTTTATCCGGCCACTTGGATCGGAAAAAAGCATGGATTAGACACTAAGCTATGTACAAATGATTAGAGTGTAACTCTTGTGATTTTGAAAATCTAGTAAGTCAAGGGAAATATCATAGAGATGATTTACTTCTTTAAAGTCAGAAATAGACAGAACTGATGTGACAAT
>ENA-ORXF01002326-ORXF01002326.1-marine-metagenome-genome-assembly--contig:-NODE-2326-length-11442-cov-4.116850_pt1 | contig 11442 bp, 9 predicted proteins | sample MGYA00237864_ERZ511476 | MGnify/ENA primary metagenome ERZ511476 (study PRJEB26306, sample SAMN06343908) | marine metagenome | isolation source: coastal waters | place: Atlantic Ocean: West Antarctic... | reverse complement strand
TTCATTTATAAACTCTGCCCGGTCGTCAAAGGTTGCACCTATAAGCTCAATTGACGTCATCCAATGAATACTTTTAGACCCATATATCTCTGAAGTAACTTTAATTTGATGATTATCCAATAACAGTTCACGGTACAACGCGTTAATTTCCCTCTTGCGGTCAACTAATTCATTAACTTTTTCAAGTTGAGCCAGACCCAATGCAGCTTGAAGGTTAGACATCTTATACTTATATCCGATCTCAACTGCAGCAAAAGGCTGAGCTGGATCTCTCCCGTGATCACCAAGTGATTTGACACGGTCAAATATCTCCTTATCATTAGTAACAAGCATTCCACCCTCACCAGTAACCATAATTTTAGCACCTTGGAAACTAAAGCACGCTACATCACCAAATGAACCCGTTTTTTGGTTTCCTATTTCTGCTCCAATAGATGGTGCTGCATCCTCAATTACTTTTAAATTATATTTTTTGGCAAGTTTCATTACTTCTGGCATATTTGCAGGATGACCATATAAATGGACAGGGAAAATGGCCTTAGTTTTTGAAGTTATTAAACTTTCAGCAGATTCGACATTCATACACCATGAATCTTCATCAATATCACAAAAAACTGGCGTAGCACCTACATAAGCGACAGCAGAGGCTGTGGCGACCCAAGTTATTTCTGGCACAATAACCTCATCGCCAGCTCCTATTCCCAGTGCCAGTAGCCCCAAATGGAGTGCTCCAGTACAGCTTGAAGTAGTTATAGCACTATCAACACCTATATATTTAGCAAACTCAGCCTCAAAGTTAACAATGTAGTTATTCCAGTTTTCGTTCCAGCCATTTGAAACTGCGTCGGTTACATAAGCAATTTCTTTTTTAGTTATGCTTGGTCCAGCTGTAAGTATTAATTTATTATTCATGATTTTTAAGAAAATCCTTCTCTAGTTCTAGTAATTTTTTACTTCTAGCTTTTAGTTTTTTTACCGGTGTGCCAAAAAAAACACCCCAAGGCTCCAAATTTTTTGTAACTAACGAAAGAGCGCCTACTGACGAACCCTCGCCAATGTGCACCCCTGGTAAAATGACGCTGTTAGACCCGATAATAACATGACGTCCAAGCGTCACCTTTCCAGATTTTCCACCAGTATATTTTCTATCTACAGTTGGGTTAGTTAACTTATCTCCTGAATAATCATCACTACCAGTAAATATTGTTACCCCAGGGGCAAGACCAGAAAAATCTTCCATTTCGAGTCCCTCCGATGCAGCAATATAACAATTGCTTGCGATATGTACATAATTTCCAATCGTAGTAGAGTTATTGCTTGCAACAATTACGGCGTTATCATCTATTCTTACATTGTCTTTAATGATTATATTTTCGACAAAATACATACCCACGTTTTTCTTAATTTTTACATTTTTACCAAGACTCTTAAAATTGAATGACTTTAGTTCCTCTTCGCTAAAAAAATCTGAACCTATATGCAAGTGTCTCTCCAGTACCTTTGTGGTAGTCAATACTTCAAATTTATATTAAAAGCTAAGCTTTCTTACCTTCGATTGTTTAATTCAAATGAAGTTAGTTTGGTTTATAGATCTATAAGAAAGCTTTTTATAGATCTGTAAACAGTTTCAAAGTCCAAGCCATGCTCTTTCAATAGGTATTCATATGTACCACATTTTTGAGAAAAACAGTCATCAACCGCCACTTGGAATATCTTCACAGGATAAGATCCTGATGCTATTTCAGAAATTAAAGATCCAAGACCTCCATATTTAGAGTGCTCTTCAAAAACTACAATAGCATCACTATTTCGGCAGATTTGTTCAACGCATAAGCGATCAATTGGTTTGATGAATGGAACACTCCAAACGTCTATTTCACTATGTAATTTGTTAGAAACCTCTATTGCAGTCTTGACCATTGAGCCTGTGGCAATAAAAGAAAACTTACTTTTGCTTCCTGTTTTAACTTTAATTAATTCACGACGATTAAGTTTTGAAAACGAATGATGAACATTTCCAACATCAGACTTTCCAACACGAACGTAAACTGGAGAATTTTCTTGGTAGGCCGCTGTCATACAGTGTGCCATTTCAAATCGGTCCGCTGGCGAATACACCGATAAATTTGGAATAACTCTACTGCAGGCTATATCCTCAGTAGACTGATGACTTGTACCTAGATGACTGTAAACAAACCCAGCTCCATCACCAATAAATATAACTGGTAGATGGTCATGCGCAACATCTAACTTAATTTGCTCCAGCACGCGAATCGGGATAAATGCGCTTAACCCGTATACGATGGGCCTAAATCCTGAACGAGCCAAACCTGCTGCAACGCCGATCATATTTTGCTCGGCAATCCCTACGTTTATATATTGTTCTGGGCACTCTCTGCGAAAGTCATCAAATAAAGCATAACCATGGTCACCTGTGAGAAGGAGAATATTAGAATCTTTTTTTCCCATACTCACTAACGCGTCAGAAAGCGCATTTCTCATATATTGCCTTCATTGAGAGACAGTAGCGCCTCTTTATAAGTATCTGGGTTAAGTCGGGTATAGTGCCAACTATTATCGTTTTCCATAAAGGATACACCTTTGCCTTTTATAGTCTTTGCAATTAGCGCCTTGGGCTTAGTACTGCCGCTGTCCCAAAGCAATGTAATAGCCCTATGAATAGCTATTTCATCGTGGCCGTCAACGACTAAAGTATCGAAGCCAAAGCTCTGAAACTTGGACTCAATTGAACCCATTTGAATAATATCCTTAGTCGGACCCATAGCCTGAAAACCATTTTCATCAACAATAACCATAAAATTATTCAGTCCGTGGTGAGAAGAAAATAAAGCACCTTCCCAAATAGGCCCTTCATTAATCTCTCCATCACCGACCAAAACATACGTTTTTTGGTCGGTCTCATTTAACTTTGACCCCATTGCTAAACCGACTCCAACAGAAAACCCATGTCCCAAGGAACCCGAGGTCACTTCAATACCAGGTATTCGAGAGTCCGACAGACCTTTTAAGTCACTACCATCAGAAAAATAGTTTGAAATATCATCATCAGAAAGCCAGCCTAATTCTCGCATGCAGGCGTACTGTGCCATAACACCATGACCCTTACTGAGTAAAAAATAATCACGATGGCTGTCACAAGGATCATTTTGTCGATAACGTAAATGTTTTTTGTACAAGACCGATAGTAGCTCAATAATTGAAAAAGCGCAGGCTATGTGTACGGTCGAGCCAGCAAAAGCCATATCTAAGACTGTTTTTCTCAACTTTATCGGATTAAATTCCATCTTATTTTATGCGACCGTTATAGTATTAATATTGTTCTTCAAAAAATCTTCAATCGTATCAGCTATGTAATCCAATTGATCTTCTCCTAAACCAGGATATATACCAACCCAAAAAGTCTGGTTCATCGATATGTCAGTATTAGTTAACTCACCAACAACACGATATTCAATACCTTTAAAATAAGGTTGTTTAGTTAAGTTCCCTGCAAATAATAGTCTTGTTCCAATTTTATGTTTATCTAAAAATTGTGTTATTTTTACCCTGCTGATCTGCTCTTTAACAGTGATCGGAAATCCGAACCAAGAGGGCCTTGAATGGTTTGTTGCTTCAGGTAAGTCAATAAATTCGGTTAATTTATTTAACTTAGCTTTAAGGTAAGCAAAATTATCATTCCGTTTTTTAACAAATTCTGGTAGCCGCTGAAGCTGAGCTAGACCACAAGCTGCCTGCATGTCAGTAATTTTTAGGTTGTAACCGAGATGTGAATACGTATATTTATGGTCATAGCCTGTCGGCAATTCACCTAACTGCTGTTCGAAACGTTTTTTACAAGTATTGTCAACACCTGGGGCACAATAACAATCTCGTCCCCAGTCTCTAAACGACTCGGCAATTGTTATTAATTCAGAATTATTAGTAAATACAGCACCACCCTCGCCCATAGTAATGTGATGGGCTGGATAAAAACTACAAGTAGATATGTCACCAAAGGTGCCTACGTGTTCGCCATTATAAGTCGCCCCTAAAGCGTCACAACAGTCTTCGATCAGCCACAGGTTGTATCTCTCGCATAGCTCCTTTATCTTTGTCAGATCACATGGGTTCCCTAAGGTATGGGCAAGCATAATAGCCTTAGTTTTGGGGCTTATTGCTTTTTCAATTAACTGGGCATTGACATTGTGGGTCTTTAAATCAATATCAACAAATACTGGAATCGCACCAAATTGAACAATCGGGTTAACGGTCGTAGGGAAACCTGCCGCAACACCGATCACTTCATCTCCCGGTTTAATAGCTCTATCACCTAACTTTGGTGAAGTTAGCGTAGAAAATGCTACTAGATTAGCAGATGAGCCTGAGTTAACAGTGATTAGGTGTTTGACGCCAATAAATTCTGACAACTGCTTTTCAAACTTTCTATTAAACCGACCCGTAGTCAGCCATCCATCTAATGATGCTTCAACCATATGTTTCAATTCTGTTGAACCAATTACTTTGCCAGACGGAGGCACTACACTCCTTCCAGGCTTAAAGGTTTTTTCTGCATATTTTATATCTGCAAATTGTTGAACAAGTTTTGCAATTTCTAATCTTATTTCATCGGTAGTTTTCATTTATTCATGTGTTCCATATACTCATCAATTTCTTTTAGGCACAGAACCTTCATATCTTCTTTATTGAGCCAAGACTGGTGCCAGCTAACAATCTTTTCCAATGTGTATCCCAATTCAAATATCGGACGCCACCCAAGCTTTGATTTAGCTTTTGATATATTTAATTTCAAAAAATCAGCCTCATGAGGGCTCATATTTTCATCAAGTATCCAGCTAGAGTTAGGCCATTTCGACACCATTTGGTCTAAAATCCAACCTACAGGCTTTGCCTCATTTTCATCGGGCCCAAAATTCCAGCTTTCTGCATACTCACTTTGTTTTTCATAAAGTTTCTGTGCCAGAATTAAATATCCTGACAATGGCTCCAATACATATTGCCAAGGTCTCGTGGCTTTAGGATTGCGAATTACAACTGAATGTTTTTTTTCAAAAGATTTTAAAATATCTGGCATCAGCCTGTCTTCCGCCCAATCGCCCCCTCCAATCACATTACCTGCCCGCACTGATGCAACACCAACTCCCTTATCTTGAAAGAAAGAAAGCCTGTAAGATGATGCAACTAATTCTGCACAACCCTTACTGCTACTGTAAGGATCGTGACCACCCATAGGGTCATCTTCCTTATACCCCTCTGAGCGACCATCGTTTTCATAACACTTATCTGTTGTGACATTAACGATCGCTTTTAGGTTGGGACAACTTCGCGCAACTTCTAAAACCTTGGCAGTGCCAATGACGTTAATCTCATAAGTTTCAACTGGGTTGTCATAAGAGTATCTCACCAGTGGTTGAGCTGCCATATGTATCAAAATCTCAGGATTAAAAGACACCATACTTTCATACAACGCACTTTGATCTCTAATATCAGCAATTTGAGAATCAATTATAGAACTCACCTTTGCCTCATTAAACAGTGAAGGCATTGTTGATGGGCTGAGGGCATAACCTTTAATTTCGGCGCCAAGTGATGATAACCACAAGGATATCCAACTTCCTTTAAAGCCAGTATGACCTGTTATAAAAACCCGCTTATTTTGCCAAAATTGCCGATCAACTGTTCCATTTACTAAATTTTGCATGAAACCTTTTCCTTATCCCAGAGCACCTTGAGGCACAAAGTATCTTTGTATGCATTCGTAGATAGTAAAAACTCTATTTATAATAGTGAAACGGCTCATGGAGTATACATCGCCCTAAAAGCCGCAACCCAAATTCATTACAGCACTCTATCGTTGTTGACCTATGAAGTAACACTAGGAACAACATTATTAAGATCTTCTCTTTTAAGTATCCTGATATACTCCCATTAAGAACAATACTAATCCAAAATAAACACATTTTCGGTAATTTAATAACTTAGCTATCTTGGCTATCTTGGCTATCTTGGCTAGTAATATAATAGCCTATTTCGCTTAGATGTACTTTGGTGTAGGAAGTCACTCCAAGTCGCCAGTGTTTTTGGGGTACGTGTGACCTAAATATAAACGTGCGGGCCTTATGAAGATGGTTTTCTTGAATTACGCAATGATTATCAACAAGATAAATAGTCTACCTTAGTTCTGATAGAGGTAGATAGGTGGATCCAGAACGTTTCAATCACATACCGCATTTGAAACCAAATAGTTGATTATACGTATATCTTTAAGCGTCTGTGTTAAACAGGTCTCTTGTATAGACCCTATTGATAACGTCGTCCAACTCATTCGCCATTCTATTTGCAACAATAACATCACAGAGTTTTTTAAAGCTATCTAAGCTATCAATTACTTTGAAGCCACAAAACTCATTCTTTCCCTTTTCTGTAAGAACTGGTTCATAGATGATAACTTCTATTCCTTTACCTTTAAGACGATTCATCACATCTTGAATTGAGGCAGCTCTAAAGTTGTCACTTCCACTTTTCATAATAAGCCGGTGAACACCTACAACTTTAGGATGCTTACTAATAATAGAATCAGTAATAAAATCCTTACGGGTTTCGTTAGAATCGACAATCGCGCTAATTAAAGCATTGGGAACATCTTTGTAGTTAGCTTTGAGTTGCTTTGTATCCTTAGGTAGGCAGTACCCACCATAACCAAATGATGGGTTATTGTAGTGTGATCCAATTCTTGGATCAAGGCTCACACCTTCAATAATTTGTTTAGAGTCTAGATTATGTGCCTCAGCGTATGAATCCAGCTCGTTAAAGTATGCAACCCTCATAGCAAGGTAGCTATTACTAAAAAGCTTAATCGATTCCGCTTCAGTAGAGCCGGTTAATAGAATATCGACATCTTTCTTGATAGCACCTTCTAATAAAAGATCTGAAAATTGCCTAGCTTTATCTGATACCCCTCCCACGATGATGCGTGATGGATAAAGGTTGTCATGAAGAGCAAGTCCCTCTCTTAAGAATTCTGGAGAGAAAATAATATTATCAGTATTAAACTTATCTTTAATAGTTTGGGTATAGCCAATAGGGACGGTCGACTTGATGACTATTGTAGCTGCAGTGTTGGTATCGATAACATCTTGAATAACAGATTCTACTGATGCGGTATTAAAAAAGTTATTAACAATATCATAGTCTGTCGGCGTAGCAACAATAACAAAATCCGCATTTTTATAAGCCGTTTCTTTATCTAACGTTGCGGTAAAGTTAAGCTCTTTATTAGCTAGGAAATTCTCAATTTCTGCATCTAAGATAGGAGAGATTTTTTTGTTTAGCAGTTCTATCCTTTTTGGAACAATATCAAGTGCAATCACTTCATGGTTTTGAGATAGCAACATAGCATTAGATAGGCCAACATAGCCAGTTCCAACTATAGTGATTTTCACTTAACTCCTCCCAAACAAAATCCATAAAAACTTATTAGATAATCATGCTGCCACATAGTTATTATATTTTTCTTTATCCATTTTATTAAACCTAATTGTTTATTTTCCATATTTAATTTTAAAACAGTTCTTTATGTACTTAGATGTCTTATGTACTTTGAAATTTTTACCAGAATATTATTAATATTTGCTGTGTGACTAGCTGGCATTATACCTGATTTTTCTATTTTTAAACCCTCTATACTAAAGCACAATGTTTTATTGGTAAAAACATTGCAATAGAACATGTCCAACTAAACCTATGAAAAAAGCGATCAGTTAAATTAAAAATCGAAATTATTTTTCAGCATTCACGCTATGAGTTACAGCTTTGTCATTTCGAAAATACCGCAGCCAAGTATGCAACCAAAACTATTCTGCTTATCGATTTCTGTTGGCGAAACACTTTCATACAAGTCACCTCTATCATCAACAAATGAAAAGTGATCAATTCTATACTTACCATCAAACAACTCAAATAGGTAACTCAATGAGAAAACTCTATGAGCATCAAACTCGATTCTTTGTGGACCAATAGGGACTGAAAAATAGAGTTTTCCGCCTGTTTTTAAGATCTGATACAAACTTTTCATCCCTAAGAGATATCCATCATAGTTGATTGGATCGCCATATCTTCCCAAACCAAAATGTTCAATGGAATGCAAGCATGATAAAGAATCACAAGATTGCACCAGATCACTATTCAGGACCTCCATTAAGTCAGCTTGAGTGAATGTCACGTTGGGGATTTCACCTGGCAATGGACGTATATCAAGAACCTCTATCAAACGAAATGAAGCTACGTGAGCAACAAATCCATCAACCCTCGAGCCAACATCAACATGCTTATCTGGCTGATTATAGTGAATTCTTCTCGCAACCAATAAATCTTGATGGAAGTAATGTCCCTTGCCTGAACCACTATGATCAAATCTATCACTAAGGCATGGATAAAGTCTTCCAAAAGGAAATTCTTTCACCGAAGACTTCATCTGATTTCTTAATAACTTTAGATTTCGAAAATAGTAGGGCAATCCTTTTATAGAATGAATTGTTTTGCGCAGGTCAATCCCAAACTCCACTAAAAGGCTATTGATACCATTCAATATCCGTTTCATATAACACTTTTCCTTATAATTAACCTAACCATTTTGAGATTGTATCGAATGGCAAAACATCAAGCTTTATTCTTTGAACCTAACCGACAGAAATTTAAACTAAAAAGATCATGATATATAAGACCTTATTTTAGGGTACTCAAGAAACATCGCTTACCCTTATAGCCAAAACTTCAAAAATGCAAACCGAAGTTGCACATAGAACTACTCGTTAACACCCTTTCCTTTTCAAGCTTTAAGTCAAGCTTTAAGTCAAGCTTTTCTTGGTTACCAACTCTTCCATGGGGCTTTACCAGATTCCCAAAGTTCCTGAAGATAGACTTTGTCCCTCAGAGTATCCATAGGCTGCCAGAACCCCTCATGCGTATAAGCCATTAGATTGTCATCTTTTGCCAGACCCTTCAAAGGTTCACTCTCCCAAGTACAATCATCTCCAGAAATTCTTTTTAGCACATTAGGTGATAGAACAAAAAATCCTCCATTAATCAGTGCGCCATCACCTCTTGGCTTTTCAGTAAACTGTTTGATTTGGTTAGCCTCTATATCAAGCGCCCCAAACCTCCCTGGCGGATACGTTGCTGTTAACGTGGCGTCCTTGCCATGCTTTTTGTGAAAAGCGATTAATTCTGTAAAATTCACGTCAGACACACCGTCCCCATAAGTAAAACAAAACGCGTCTTCGTTTTCTAAATACTTGGCAACTCGTCCTAGCCGGCCACCCGTCATAGCGTAATCACCAGTATCTACTAGGGTAATGGTCCATGGTTCTGCCCTTTTTTGATGAACCTCTATTGTATTGTCTTTCATACAAAAAGTAACATCTGACTGGTGGAGAAAGTAATTAGAAAAATACTCTTTTATAACATATCCCTTGTAGCCACAGCATATAATAAAGTCGTTAATCCCATAAAATGAGTACATTTTCATTATGTGCCATAAAATTGGTCTTCCGCCAATTTCAATCATCGGTTTTGGCTTTAAATGTGTCTCTTCACTAAGGCGAGTTCCTAACCCACCAGCAAGTATTACTGCTTTCATAAAGTGACACCACGCTTAAGAATAATATCATTGTAAGAGCCTACATTTTTGATATGCCCATTTTCTAGCTCTACAATTTGCGAACAATTTTTTAAAGTAGTGAGCCTATGTGCAACAATTATAACAGTTATTTCAGTACTCATATTTTCTATCGCTTCCATTACGTTAGTCTCGGTCTTATCATCTAACGCACTAGTAGCCTCGTCCAGCACTATTACGTCGGCTTGTTTGTAAAGCGCCCTAGCAAGGCCAATGCGCTGCCTCTGCCCACCAGAAAGCCTGACACCACGCTCCCCTACCTTAGCGTCATATCCGCCGTCCCATGATTCAATAGTTTGAAAAATTTGAGCCTTTTTTGCAGCATCTCGAACCCGATCCATATCGATTTCATCGATTACAACTCCAAAGGCAATATTTTCTTTAACTGTTGTATCTGATAAAAAAATCTCTTGTGGGACATGCGATATGTGCTTACGCCAGAGAAAATCATTTTCACTTGTAATTGGAATTTTATCAATCAGCAGACTTCCTTGTGTTGAGCTTAATAAGCCCATAATAATATCAAGTAGGGTGCTCTTTCCGCTTCCTGTAGATCCTATGAATCCAATTTTAATACCTTTAGGTATGACGAGTGATATGTCCTTTAGAATAGCTGGTTTGTTGCCGACATATCCGAATCCAATAGCTTTTATCTCAATATTACTTTTAAATGACATCTGCTCAGAAGATCGTTTTTTAGATATATAATCTGGCACCTTCTGCTCCAAAAAGCTTAACGACTCTTCTAACGAAGGCTGCCCACTAACAATACTTGTAAAACTGCCATACAACTGCTGCAAGAGCGGAAGGATTTTTTGAGCACCCAGAATCAAGGTTCCTAATGCAGGAATGACACTTTGTAGACCATCTTTGTCTCCAGAGATAACGAAAGCAAACAATACTATAGCAGTAATACTCACAGACTCTATTATAAATTTTGGTGACCCGCCAATGATCTGGGCATTGGCATGAGCTCGACGGAGTGGCAAGTCAGCCGATTGATATTGGGTACAATATACTTCCTGGGTTCCATCGATCAATATATCTCTAATGCCTCCCAACCCTTCTCGCAACATCTTAATAACTCGAGTCTGTTCAACATTCACTCTTCTACCATTAATTACCAAGTATTTGTTAGCAGTCTTCATTACTAGTAGGTAAATTCCACCCAAACTTGCGAAAAGGATAAGCGTTAATTCAAAATTAATAAAAAACAGAAGAGTCAAAATTAGACAGGCCATGAAAATAGAGTTAATAACCGTAAAAACAGGAAACACAATATTACTCACCGCGTGACTTGCTTTTTGTGAAATTGTTGCAATCACCTCACTACTATTGCGAGATATATGCACAGAATATGGTTGATATAGCGTCTTTCGATATATACTAATGCTCAAATCTGCACCAACTCCATGACTAATCCGAATTTGCGCCCAGAATAAAACAACTCTCATTAAGCCCGCAACCAATAAAGTCACTGCAAAGACAAATGTAACTGGGGGGAGCAATTGTTCTGGTTTGGTAAAGCCCAAGAAATTAACAAATGGTTGAGCGAAACTATTATGAAATATTGGCTCTGGGTCTAACAATATGCTTAAAAAAGGCAACAGCAGCCCAATGCCAACAATTTCTACGGCAGACGTTAACATCATCAACCCTAACAGCCATGTAAATTGTTTACGCCTGCTAAGAGAAATATGCATCCATAATCTTTTAATATTAGCTGAAAACTTTGCCGGATTAGGATT
>ENA-ORXF01002325-ORXF01002325.1-marine-metagenome-genome-assembly--contig:-NODE-2325-length-11444-cov-31.838568_pt1 | contig 11444 bp, 10 predicted proteins | sample MGYA00237864_ERZ511476 | MGnify/ENA primary metagenome ERZ511476 (study PRJEB26306, sample SAMN06343908) | marine metagenome | isolation source: coastal waters | place: Atlantic Ocean: West Antarctic... | reverse complement strand
CCCTTTACGCTAGGCAATCCAACCGGGGCAAGGTTTCAAGGTCGCCAGGTAAGGATGCGGATAAACGGCACTGACCTTAAAGACTGGCGCGCAGGCAAGATGCGGTTAAACGTAATTGAGGGAGGCAGACGTTGAGCTTTCAGTTACCACAACCGATTGGCCCTGATTGGAAGTTATGGGGCAAGCGGCTAATTGATAACCTATCGTCTACCCGATCACAGTTAGTTTATCGTTTAACAGGCGACTCTGCGGCATCTCAAGGCGTCATGCTTTGGGATAGCACTGGATACCCGGTGATCGCTAAAGGTAACGCCTACAAGCAAATGCTATTGGAAGGAGGCTGCGGCCAATTCTATGCAACGGCTACTCAGACGGCCTCAAATGCAAACACCGCCACACCAATTACGTTTAACAGTGCAACGCAGGTTAATGGCTTGGCGATTAATGGATCAGACGCCACCAAAATTGACTGCACCGAAGCCGGACTGCTGCACGTTACGGTAACCGCTCAAGCGACAGCAAGCTCTAGTTATATTGGGTATCTGTGGATTAACGTCAACGGAACCGATGGATTTGCTGTTAGAAAGGCCGTTGCTGGAGCCGATATAATCAGCCATACGGCGCTTGTAACAGTAGCTGCTGGCAATTATCTAAAGGTTATCTACTCAGTGTCTAATACGGGCTTAACGCTGCCTAATGCAGCCGCATCTTCACCCATACCCGCAATTCCTGCGGTGCAGGTTTCGATTACCCGAATAGAGCAATAAATGTCGCTAAGTGATGAGCTTAATCGGTGTAGACCGTGGATAGAGGCTGCACTGGAATATTCAGGTGGGACTCATTTATACCAGGATATCGTTGAGGGGATTGCAAGTGGGCACATGCAGTTTTGGCCAGCCGCTAAAGGTTGTGCGGTAACTGAAATTATAATCTTTCCCCGCAAGAAGGTATTTCATATCTTTCTAGCCGGTGGAGAAAAGCATCAAATCGTGGACATGGACGATTCAGCATTGGCGTTTGCCAAGGCGCAGGGCTGTTCAGGTATGACAATTGCCGGTCGAAAGGGCTGGTCTCGGGTATTAAAAACAAAAGGGTGGACCGAAGCGTTCACCACACTCTCTAAGGATATTTAATATGTCAGGTGGAAAAGGCGGTAGCCAAACATCACAGGTTGAGATTCCAAGTTGGATTCAGCAACCCTCAATGCGAAACATGGCGAGGGCCGAGGACGTACAGCAAATCGGTTATCAGCCGTACATGGGGCCTGATGTCGCTGGATTTACAGAGCCACAGCAGCAAGCCATGCAGTCTAATATTGATGCAGCCTCTGCCTTTGGGTTGGTTGATCCAGGCATGAACGCGATGGACGGTATGCCACAGGCAACGGATTATAATGGCATGTCCGGTTACTCCTCGTTTCCGCTGTACGAACAGGCAGTGAATGACATGAACGCCGCTAACCCAGAACAGGCTGCTGCTTATGGCAGCCTATTTGGTAATGAGACAGGCTTTCAAGGGTTTCCAGGTGTCAACCCAGGAATAGGCCCAGGCGCTCCCGGTGGACCAAGTGGTTATCCTGGTGGTAATCCCGGCAGTAATTTGGGTGGCGGTAGCACTTATACCCCTCCCGGTCATACGTATGGACCTGATTACCCTGGTGGTATGCCTGGTGATCATCAGTTAGCGTCAGGCCCTGATATGTCGAACTATTTTACAATGGACCAGGTAAACGACTTGTTTGCTAACCAACAGGGACCAGACCTATCGGGTTATGCCACTAATGAGTCGGTGAGCAATCAGTTCGATAATTTCAATCCTACTGGCCCAGCGCCCTATGATGATTCAGGAATAATGGATTTAATTAGAGGCAATCAATCGGCAATACAGAATGTACCTAGCTATGACGATTCACAGTTAAGAAGCGATATTGACAGCAGATTTAATAGTTTTCAGGCCAACGCAGGGGTAAAGCCAGCACCACGGGATTTATACGACGATTCGGGTCCAGTGATTAATCAAGGTCTTGATATGTTCTCTCCGAAAATGCTACAAAATTCTAATAGAAGGAAGTTTTAACATGGCAAATGGCGGCGCAAAAGGCACATTACAAGCAGGAGTAATGAACGGTGGCCGACCGAAGCCACAGGTAGACCCTGCATCTTTATACTCTGACCCAAATCTTGGCGGGAATTTTGCCCCCCAGCAAATTATGGGGAGTGCGGGTTCGACAGAACCACGATCTTTTGGTGGTCCGGAGATCATAAGCGATGGTCCAGGCTGGAGGGGTCCACAACCCGGACAACCTCAACCACTTTTGACTAATAATCCACCACAGCCACAGCCACAGCCACAGCCACAGCCACCAGGACAACGTGCCCCAAACATTAACCAAACAGCAGCATCGGGCATTAATGACTCAATCAGTGGTGCGCGTAGAGAAATGGGATTTCAGCCGGGTACGGTCGGCGCTAATGGTTATCGTGCAGGGTTCTCTCGAGGTCAAGGCTACAATGCCGCTGGCGCAGCAGGTAGAGGATACCAAGCAGCGGGAACCAATGGGCAAGGCTTTGATGCAGCCGGTGTTAACTCTCAAGGTTATGGCGCAGAACGTGTTGCGGATCGCCCTGGGATTAGTGCTGACAGCGTGACAGCGGGTCAAGTCGGCAATACCGACCTTTCTCGTTATATGAACCAATACGATACGCAAGTCATTGATAACACGCTCTCTGATCTAGATCGCTCTCGACAGCTACAGCAGCAAAACATTGGCGCTAACGCATCAGCCGCCGGTGCCTATGGTGGCGCTCGTCATGCTTTAAGAGAGTCTGAAAACAATCGTAACTACTTTGACCAGGCCGCAAAAACGTCATCAGCACTGCGTCAATCTGGGTTTAATAACGCCCAGCAGATGGGTCTGACTGACATCCAAAACACGATGCAAGGAGACCTTGCAAACCAAGGGGCGAACTTACAAGCGGGGACGTTAAACGCTAATCTTGGACAGCAGCGGGCAATGGCTAACCAGATGGCGGGCAATCAAGCCTCTCAGTTCGGCGCAACGGCGGGTAATCAGGCGTCACAACAAGCCTCTGCACAACAACAAGCTGCAAATCAGTTTGGTGCCCAAGCGGGTAACACATCAGGGTTGGCTAACCAGGCGTCTTTAAATCAAGCGCGTCAGTTTGGATCTCAGGCAGGTAATACAGCCAATCTAGCCAATCAGGCAGCGTTTAACAATGCGGGTCAGTTTGGGGCACAGGCAAGGAACACATCAGGGTTAGCGAATCAGTCGGCCTACAACAACGCAGGTCAGTTTAATGCCGGTGCGCGTCAGGCAGCGCAAATGGCTAATCAAAACGCTGGGCTGGCTGGATCACAGCAGCGCCTATCAGCGGGTAATCAGTTAGGTAATTTATCCAATCTAGGCTTTGGTATGGGCCAGACAGTAAGCGGTAACCTTGCCCAAGACGGTGCCATGAAGCAGGGTATGAACCAGCTATTAATTGATGCCGCTAAGAACCAGTTTAGTCAGTACACCAACTCACCTTATCAGTCTATTGGGCTGCTATCTCAGGCATTGGGTGCCTCACCGGTCCCTCAAACTACCACCACCAGCAAGCAGCCAGGGTTGTTTGATTACCTAACACTCGGCGCAGGAATGTAACTATGTACAGCATAGAAAATGATGATGAAGAGAAAATGCGGAAAATAGCCCAGCAACTGTTTATTAAGCAAAACGCTGAGAAAGACCTAAACAGCACAATGACGCCACCAGCGATTAATATTCCTCCACCAGCGGTTGCAGCACCTGAAGTTCCTCAAACGATGATGGACCAGATGCAGCCCTATCTTCAACAGCTCGGTCAGAGTGCCCAAGGATATACCCAAGGATTTACTGCTCCAGGCATTGATCCTGTTCAGCGCGGCGGTGGGCCTATGCAGCCAAGTTCTATTCCGATGGCAGCGTATGGTCAGGGGCTGGTTAGTCAGATGGGAGAGCCTCAGTCCGACGATGAAGATAAAAAAGCAAAAATGGCAGAAATGATAATGAAAATGATGGGAGGTGGATGATGACACCAGAACAAATGAAGCAGATACAGTTGATGAATAGCCCAGGCTTTAGGGCCGCTGTACAAGCAAGACCCGCTTCCAACACGCCCTCAATGGCACCACCAGCCGCCGCACCACAGGCCCCTCAAGGCTTATTGGCAAGGATGGGCGCCGGTATACAGAACTTTAGGTCTGACCCAGAGAAGATGGCTCGATTACAGATGGGCTTGAACTCTATGCGTCTGAACCCGGATGCGGGTATCGCAGCATCAGCAGGGAACACCATTAAACAGGCGCAAGAGCGTCGTATGTTAGGTGCTAATGCTAATTCAACGATTGCCTATTTAAAGGCACAACCGAATAATCCAATGGCTAAACAAGCCCTTGCGATGATTGAGGCAGACCCTAGTTCTATTAAAGAGGTGTTGGTTGCGTTTCGGAATAACCAATTTAAGCCAGAAGCAATGCCCAAAACTATTGGCACTGTACAGGTTGCCCAAGAAGACATGGTGGTTGGTGAGGTCACGATTAAAAAGGGTAATCAATATGTGATTAACCATAAACCCGGTATTGGATACTCTGCGGTTGATCTTGGCACGACGGGGCAAACAGCAGCAGACAAGAATAATATGGCTTTGGACCTACAAAAATCCGAGTGGGATTTATCGGCAGGCCAAAAAAAGGGCGAGGAAGTATTTAGGCAGTTTAATCTTATTGATGATCAAATACAGAGCTTTGCGCGAGCAGGAGAGTTGGTTAGCGAGGGCGCAAAAACTGGCTTTGTTCAAAAGTTCTTGCCCTCAACCTCTGCGGCAACGACCGAGCTTCGTCAGATCGCAAATAAGATGGGTATTGATATTATTAATTCCGCTACATTTGGTGCCCTAAGTGCTACCGAGCTACGGCTTGCGTTAGAAACAGGCTTTGACCAAAATCTATCAGGTGATGCACTGGTTGAGTATATCCAAAATAAGATTGCCGCCCAAACTAAACTTAGAAATGCGTTAATGCCTGAAGTGCAAATGCTTCTTGGAGGCTCTGGGCTTAAAGCCTACGCTGACTACAAGATAGACAACAGAAAGCGTCACGACGCAGCACAAGATGCTTTCAGTCAAATACAGAAAAACATTCCTAGCCTCACTGCTGAAGAGTGGAGAGACTATAATCTGGAAGAGCGCGAAGCGGTGATGAGAGACGGGGGTTTACTATGAGCAATGCCTTAGAGGAGCTTCGCAAAAAGAAGGCTAACGCTAATCTACCGCGAATAGAGCCTACTACAGAAGCGGCTCCACAGGGCAGCTACGCCGGTAATTTGTTGCGATCGACATTAAGTGGGTTGTCTTTAGGGGCTGTTGACGAGATTGAGGGGGCGATCAACAGCGGTCTTTCTCAGCTTAGTGATGACCCAAAGACCTATCAACAAGCGCGCGGTATCGCTCGAGCAAAGATAAAGCAGTTCCAAAGTGAGAACCCCGGCGTTGGCATCACTAGCGAGATCGTGGGGGGGTTAATTCCTACAGTGATCGCCATGATGACGGGTGTCGGTGCCCCCGCTGGTGTGGCTAATGCAGTGCGACTCGGCAATTTAGGAGGTCGTCTTTTAAATGCAGGAAAGGTAGGTACTGCCGCTGGCACAGGATACTCTGAACAAGGGCTTACTGATAACCCACTTGGCTTGGCCTACGATGCAGGAAAGGGTGCGGTAGCGGCGATGGCTGGTGGTGAGATTCTTAGAGGAGCGGCTAGAGGCGCAGGGTCGCTTTACGATAAGGGTGTCAACGCGATTAGAAATAAATATGGGGATGGTTACGCCGGGAAGGTACAAGAGTACCTCAATGACTTAATGAAGCGCACTGGAAAAAGTCTCGATGAGACACTTGAGGACATCAGAAATGGTGCTGTAATGTCAGAAGATGAGCAATTATTGGCAAGTTTAAGGGTTATCGCAAGTAAGGGGGGCGATGCGTCTGGCGACATAAAGAACGCTGCTAGGATTCGTGCAGAGCAAACGCGAGGCAGCGCTAAAGAGGCGCTAGATGAGGCATTAGTGCCGGGCCAATCAGGGCAAAATGTTCGCAGGGTTTTAAAAAGCACCGATGAAGAGTTAAAGGCTGATCAAGCGGCTCAATACGAGAGCATCTATGCACAATCTAAAGCCATACCCAAAAGACTTAGCGACCGTATAGTGGGCATGATGCGAGTTAACCCCCAGGTCCGAAAAATGTTTGTTGAGGACTTTGAGTCAGCCCGATTAGCCAACCCAAGGTATCAGCAATTGTTTAAAATGGTTAAGAATGAGGATGGTACTGAGACCCTTGAACTACTACGACCTATTACTTTAGCCGATGCCGAGGGCTTTAGGCGTAACCTTAAAGAAACTGCGAGCATGATCTTTGAATCCCCCAACAAGCGCAACACGCCAGGCTTTAATTATAACAAAGCAGAAATTGCTGTTAGGAGCGATATTGATAAATTCAGCCCTGATCTTGCAGCGGTTCGAGGTTCCTTTGCTGACCGTGAGGCCGTGGAAGCTGCAATTAGGCTGGGTAGGCAAATGTCTAGCAAGAGTTCAGACGAGGTTGCGGTTGCAATGGACACCTTAACAAACCCGGAGCAGTTAGCTGGTTTTAGGGCGGGCATGCACAATGCGGTTAACAAGAGGTTTTCAGATGGCGGTGGTAATTGGAGCGCACAGGCGGGTGGCCTTGATGTTTCAAATCGTACCCCTAACGCGCTCATGAAAGAAATCTTGCCAGAGAATCAGGCAGATGATGTGATTGAACGCTTGGGCCGTTATGGTATGGCCAATCAGGTTAATCAAAAGGTCAAACCAGCCGGTGGTGCCATCACTCAATTTGCAGAGGCCGCTGGCAATGAACTTGACGCCGTAGGAACCGCTGGTGTGGGGGTTCAATTAGCGCGTGGTGATTTACCTGGTGCAGTGCTTTCCTTAATGAACAAATTAAAGCCAAAAGACTTAGGGTTAAATGACAAGCAGCTACAGTCAGTGGTAAAGGTATTGTTTTCAGAAGACCCTGAGTTTGTGCGTCGGGCATTGGCTGACAACACGACAGTGGGTGAATTAAACAAAAGAATAATCCGAATTGCGCAAAATATGGAAATTGGTGGGCAAAATATCGTTCGTCGGCAATCTCCCGGCATATTAGAAGACTTTTAGACTAAAGATGTAACCCAAACTTATCCCTTAACCGCCTTTGTTGGCGGTCTTTCTCGTGGAAAAACATATGGAACTTAAAAAACTGACCGACGATGACATCAAGCAAATTGCTTCAGACGCGGTAGACAATGCGGAAGACTTTGTTAATTCAGAGATCGTCGATAATCGACTCAAGGCGCAACGCTACTATGATGGTCATGTAGACATCGGTGAAGAGGATGGTCGATCAAAGGTTGTGGCCACCAAGATTAGGGACAAGATACGCGCTATTAAGCCAAGTCTTATGCGGGTGTTTTTATCCACAGACAAGCCTGTTGAGTTTGCTCCAATGGGGCCAGAGGACGCTCAGTTCAGTGAGCAAGCGACAAAATACGTTAACTATAAGTTCAATCAACTCGGTGGTTACCGAATTCTACAGGAAGCGTTTAGCGACTCGCTGCTTAAAAAATGCGGTGTTGTGAAGTGCTATTGGGATGTAGAAAAGAAGAGCGAGACCTATGACCACCAAGACCTACCTGATGAGCAGTTTAGTCTCATTGTCAATGATCCGCGAGTAGAGGTTATTGAACACTCAGAGAACATCGAGATCGATATTGACGAGATGGGTATGGAGCAACAGCGCTCTAGCCATGATGTAAAGATATCAGTCACCGAAGAGTACGGCGATCTTGTCATCGACACCCTGCCGCCAGAAGAGTTCTTTGTCTCCTCTGATGCCACCTCTATTGAGGATGCCTATTGTGTGGCCCATAAGCGTGATATGCGGGTAGGTGACCTGGTAGCGATGGGGTATGACTTTGACGTTGTCTCTGAACTGTCTAGCGTGGAGACCGATAACTTTGCTGATGAAGAGCGTTTTGAAAGACAGAACTTTAGCTTTGACAACGAAGAGCAGCCCCTTGATCCGTCGATGAAAAAGGTCGCGGTTTCTGAGGTCTACATGAAGATTGATGTGGACGGCACTGGTGTCCCGGTCATGCACAAGATTCTGCTCGGTGGTGGCTCTGATGAACTGCTTGATTATGAGCCTTGGGGTGACCTTCCCTTTGCCATGTTTCAGCATGATCCAGAGGCGCACACCTGGGTAGGAAATTCATTAGCTGACATCCTATTCTCAGAGCAAGACGCTTCAACTGCAATGCTTAGAGGCGTGTTAGATAACGTCGCACTGACCAACAACCCTCGGACTGAAATCGTCGAGGGTCAGGTCAATGTTGATGACTTCTTAAATAACGAGATTGGCGGTGTAGTTAGGACCAAGCAAAGTGGTGCCATTAATCCTTTGACGGTTCCCTTTGTTGCGGGTCAGACGCTAATAGCGGTTGAGTATTTAGATACGCAGATCGATCATAAGACTGGCGTATCCGCAGCCTCTTCAGGTTTAGACGCTAACGCCTTGACTGGGACAACGGCCACGGCTGTTAACGCCACTATCCAAGGGGCAGCCACACAGATTGAGGTGATGGCAAGAAACTTAGCCGAGGGTGGTGTGACACAACTGTTCAAGTTGATGCTCAAGCTGACCATTGAGAACTGCGATAAGGTCGAGATGATGGCCATTTCAGGCGGCGATTATATGCCGGTTGATCCACGCTCTTGGAATAAAGAGATGGACGTTACGGTCAATGTGGGTCTGGGTACGGGCAAAGAGGGTGAGCGCTTAATGGCGCTTCAGCAAGCCCTGGACATGCAGGTGCAAATCTTTACCAATTACGGTGTCGGTAATGGCCTGGTCGGTATGACGGAGATCAGGAACACACTCGCCGATATGTTGGCGCTGGGTGGCCTACGCAACATTGATCGTTACTTTAAGCCGATGACTGTAGAACAAGAGATGCAGATGCAGTCACAAAGCCAGCAGGGTGAGCAGCCAATGGATCAGTCAACCGCCTATCTTCAGGCAGAGCAATTAAAGGCCCAAGCCAAATCTCAGAGTGACATGGCCCGAATTCAGATAGACGCACAGAAAGCAGTAGCAAAGGACGATCGAGAGCGTGATCAGATGGACCAAGACCTGTTAGTAAAAGCGGCTGAGATATACGGCAAGTATCAAACCAACGTGGATGTCGCAGGGGTGAAGCAAGCCCAAGCAGTCCCACGTTACCCACAAGAATCACCAGCCCAGGCGGTAACAGGCGGTAGATTTTGAGTGTAAGAGAAAAGGCTCAACGATACGCCCGCCTCGCGGGTGATGATGTATTTATTGAGCTTTTACAGGATGTCAGGGATGGCGCTGTTAGCGTCTTTCTGGAGCAGTCTCGTGACGATGAGGCGATTAACCGAGCGCGGAATTTAATTGATGCGCTCAACACTTTAGAGACCACAATCAACGCAGTTAAACTGAACGATTTGGTTGAAAATAAAAGGAAACAGTACCGTGGAAACGACTGAAGCAATAATGGATGGCAGCATTGAATCTGCCGCAGAAGCGATCTTAGAGCAACCCAAAACAGAGGAAGCGGAGGTTGAGGAGGAGGTTGAAAATACCGAACCTGAGACTGAAGAGCCCGACGAGGAGGAGCCTGAATCGCAGGATGAAAATGAAGACGAAGAAGAAGACGATATTAGTGAGGACGACGAAGACGAAGACGATGCCGTTCCTGAGAGTCAGACTTTCACTGTCAAAATAGACGGTGAAGAAAAGGCTGTAACTCTCGACGAACTCAAGCAAGGTTTCTCCGGTCAGAAGTTTGTTCAGAAAGGTATGCAGGAGAACGCTCAGGCGCGAAAGCAGACTGAGGATGTTTATAACGCATTACTGGAATCTCGTCAGCAAGTGACAGACCTTTTTCAGAAATTGCAAAGCGGAGGCGCTGCTCGCCAGCCTATTAAGCCAGACCTAGCCATGTTAGACACCGATCCAATCGGATACGTCGAAGCTAATGCCCGGTTTGAGCATGATATGCAAGCCTATCAAGGTGAGATGCAGCAATATCAACAGGTCGCTCAAGACCAGCTACACGCCCAAAATATAGCCCTAGAAGCCCATCGAAACCAAGAGATGTCTAAGCTCTTAGAGATCATGCCTGACTTGAAAGACCCCACCAAGGGGAAGGTAATGAAGGAGCAGATGCTTGCGGTCGGTAACGAGTACGGTTATTCGCCGGACGAGATATCAACGATTGTGGATCACCGGGCTATCCGAGTTTTGGAGGATGCTAGAAAGTATCGAGAAATTGTAGCAGGTAAAAGCAAGGCCGTTGAAAAGGCGACTCACAAAAAGAGAACGCAGCCGTTAAAAGCAGGGTCTAAAAAAGTAAAGTCAGGCGCTAAAGAAATTCGGAATAAGCAAAATAGACTGAAAAACTCAGGCTCAATTGATGACGCGGTCGCGTTAATCTTGGGCTAAACCTTTATTGAGGAAATTATCATGGCACAACCATCAAATACGTTTGACTCCTATGACGGAGCAAATTCAATAAAAGAGGACTTAAGTGGAATTATAGAATCGGTAAGTCCCGAAGACACCCCGTTTTTTTCTGCTTGTAAAAAAACAAAAGCAACTGCTACTTTGCATGAGTATCAAACTGACTCATTGCGCGCTGCTGGAGCCAATGCTCACATTGAAGGCGATGCAACCGCCGCAGAAGCTCGTACAGCTACCACCCGTTTAGGTAACCGAACTCAGATTTTCAAGAACGCTGTAGTGGTTCCTGATACTGATGCAGGCTTGTCAAAAGCAGGTAAGAATAGCGAGATGGCGTACCAAGTCATTAAGGTCGCAAAAGAGCAAAAATTGGACATAGAATTGGCTTTGTTTGCCAATAACGCTGTAGTCGCAGGTAGTGCAAGCGCTGCTCGTGAGCTAGGTGGTGCGCCAATTTGGTTAACTACTAATGACAGCTTTGCGTCTGGAAACTCTGGTGCAGCTCCAAACGGCACTGGCGGCGCTCGTACAGATGACGGTACTCCTCGTGATCTTACGCAAGCTATCTTTGATGCAACTATGCAGAGCATTTGGACTGCTGGTGGTAACCCAGATACTGTTTATCTGTCTCCTTACCAAATGAACATTGCGCTAGGCTTTACTGGTAACAACAACCAGCGGTCAACTGTTCAGGCTGGTGATGCGAAAGTAGTTAAGTCACTCGACGTTTATGTAACGCCCTGGGGTACGGTTGAATTTCAACCAAGCCGCCTGATACGCGGTCGAGACATTCTGATTGCTCAGAATGATATGTGGAACGTAGCAGTCTTGCGTCCAACCAAGAACGTA
>ENA-ORXF01002324-ORXF01002324.1-marine-metagenome-genome-assembly--contig:-NODE-2324-length-11445-cov-4.204609_pt1 | contig 11445 bp, 9 predicted proteins | sample MGYA00237864_ERZ511476 | MGnify/ENA primary metagenome ERZ511476 (study PRJEB26306, sample SAMN06343908) | marine metagenome | isolation source: coastal waters | place: Atlantic Ocean: West Antarctic... | reverse complement strand
AGCTTATCCTTAAAAATATATTCATTCCACGCTTTCGATCGATCTTTAGCACACCATATTTTTTTTGATTTTAGTTCTGCTTCTGGATGAATAGCTAAAGGATATAAAAAAGTATATATCGTTACATTATCTACATTAGATAACTCTTTTTTTTCAAGTCTTTTACAATAAGGGCAATCTACGTCAGAAAAAATTGCTATCTTCCTTGTTCCATCGCCCTTCACAACTTTAATTGCATCTGATAGTGGTAAGTCGTTGAAATTAACACGCGTTAACTCCTCAAGCCTAAGTTCAGTTAAATCAATTTTCGTTTTTGGGTCCACTACACGTCCTTCAACTATTAAAAAATCAAAAGTCTCATTCGTATAGATAATTTGCCCTCCAATATAAACCTCGTATAAATCATTAAATTTAGTTTTTTTTATATTTTTTATAGGTAGCTCAGGATATGTTTTTTTCATAACCTCTCTTAATTTATCATTATCAGCATATGCACTAGCAGATAAAAAGAAAAATAGAAATATAGAAATAATTTTGATCATGAAATTGCCTTTTTAATCAGATAATTTTTTAGACTATCTTTGGTTTCGAGTAGTTTAAAGCCCTTAATTAAAACTTGATTAATAAGCTTACTTTTTCTTGAAAATACCCATTGTAGCCCAGAAGTTAAGGTACTAAATTCAAACGTATCTATTCTACGTGACCTTTCAAAGCGGCGCAAAAATCCAGCAAGGCCGATATCTTTATAATGGCTTGATTTCAAACATTTTTCAAAATCAATAATATCTCTAATACCTAAATTTAATCCCTGCCCAGCAAGGGGGTGTATTGAATGAGCTGCGTTGCCCATTAACACAACTCTTTTATCAAAAATTTTTTCATTTAAAACCATGATTAAAGGGAAGTAACTTCTATTGGAAATATTAGATATTTCTGCAAAATCATTTCCTATAATGCCCTTAAGTTTGGTTTTAAATTTTGAATCACTCATATTATTTAGTTTTTTAAAGAAATCTTGATTACAAGACCATACAACTGAGGTAGTTCTTGGTGAAATTGGTAATAAAGCCAAAATACTATCTTCTAAAAAATATTGTCTTGCATTTTTCTCCATATCTTTAGATGTTTTAAAATTAAAAACTATCGCATTTTGATTAAAATTTTTAATTTTTTTTATAATATTAAGATGTTCTTTTATTTTTGAATTTGCTCCATCGCATGCTACTAATAAAGATGCGGTAAGACTTTCTTTTCCTAATTTAATTAGAACCTCATCTGGGGAATTATATAAATTTATTTTCTTTGGTTCTGGGAAGCTTTTAATACCCTCAGACATTAATTTTATCTGAATCTCTTTCATCAGATTTTTCTCAGAAACCATATAGGCTAAAGCAGGTTGAAAAACTGAATCTGCACTAAGATTAATTTTTGAATCTTGTCGAATAATTTCAATATTCTCTATAGGGTACAATGACTTAAAAAATTTATCTCGAAGTCCCATAGCTTTCATCCATTCTACCGATCCTGGACTTAGTGCATAGGTTCTATCTATAGTTTTTTTAACATCTGATTTAATTTGACAAACATCAAAGCCATTTCCTTTAAGACAAAGACTTACCAGGTTTCCAATAACTCCTCCCCCATAAACAATCACATTATTTAATGATTTATTTTCCATAACTCATCCTTTTTACAAATCTTTTTTTTATTGGTGGAATAAGATCTAAAAAAGACAGTGCCATCCCTCTAATTCTATTTACCCCAATAAAGTCATTTGAAAAAAGTGTTACTAAAGACTCTGTAAGCCTTAAAGTGCCTTTAGTTTCTTTTTTTCTCATGTAATGAAATTTATTAATCATTAATTTAAGGTCGGAATTAGCATTTTCTTTGATGCAATCTGATAGTATTAGTGCATCTCTTATCCCAGTATTCAAGCCTTGTCCAGCAACTGGATGCATTATTTGGGCAGAATTTCCTATAATAGCAATATTTTCTTCCGGATACTTTGAGACAAATGACTGCTTCAGGGGGAATATAACTCTTTTTTCAGATAATTTGAAATTTCCCACACGATCGCCAAAATATTGTTGGAGGGCTATTAAAAATTCAGGGTTAGCAAGTTGATTTAATTTTGTTATTTCATCTTTAGGGCCTGTCCACACCAAAGAATATTGGCCATTAAGATTTGGAAGTAATGCCATTGGTCCCAAATTTGTAAATCGCTCATATGCAATATTAGAATGAGGTACATCAGTTTCTATATGTGTGACCAATGCACTATGTTCAAAATATTTATTAGTTCTCATAATATTGATACCACTAATTTCTGCTCCACCGCCATCCGCCAATACAAGTATGTCACAATTCAATGACTTTTCTTTAGATTTGCATTTAAATCTTAATTTTTGTGTTTTTTCACTACTTGAAAATGAAATCACTTCTGAATCATAAAGTGCTTCAATACTCTTTGTGTGTAGTATTTTTTTTTGAAGGGCTTTAATGAGCTCGCCATATGAGATAATATAGCCTAGGGCTTCCTGATCAAGCTCTTCTGCCTTTATTAAAGACCTACCAAAAGTACCTTTTTGACTAGTGTGAATTGTTTTAATTTGAGTTAACTTGCCCTCCAAGTCTTTCCACACACCAATTTTCTCTAAAATAAATTTAGTACCATTTGATAATGCCAATGCCCTCTTATCAGTCTTTGTTTGGATTTGTGAGTTAGATTCTAGGAGTACTATTTTATTAGCTTGGGATTTATTTAATAAAGCAAAAATTGCTCCTACTGGTCCTCCACCAATTATCGCGATTGAATTATTCATTTAAAATACCTATGGCATCCTCCAAATCTTCAATCTCTTTTGGAGCATTTTCACTCAGTACTTTATTCCCAGAGGGTGTTACTAAAACATCATCTTCAATTCGAATACCAATACCCCAAAACTCTTTAGGGGTGTTGGTATTGGGCTTAATGTAGCATCCAGGCTCAACAGTTAAAACATTGCTATCCTGAAATTTTATAGGTTTTAACTTACCCATCTCTGTAGGGTCATCAAAATACTGCCCGGCATCATGAACATCCAAACCCAACCAATGGCTAGTTCGATGCATAAAAAATTCTTTATAAAGCTCTTTTTCAAATACCTCATCTCGAGAGGCTTTTAATATTTTTAAATCAATGAGGCCGTTAACAATTTGTTCGATAGCCGCACTATGAGGTTCATCAAAATAGTTGCCAGGTGCGACTTTCTTAATAGCTTCTTTTTGCGCATTAAGAACAATCTGATAAATATCTTTTTGTGCAGAGGAAAATTTTCCATTAATGGGGTATGTTCTTGTAATGTCAGAGGCGTAGCTTTCTAATTCACATCCAGCATCAATTAACAATAAATCTCCATTATTTAGAATGCTATTATTTTTCACATAATGAAGGGTGCATGCATTATTACCTGAAGCAACAATGGAGCTATATGCTGGATATCTTGCTCCATTTTGTGCAAATTGATTTAATATTTCTCCTTCAATTTGATATTCGTACTTACCTGGCCTTGTTATATTCATTGCATGAATATGTGCTTGAGCAGCAATATTGGCTGACTTTTGCATAATACTGATCTCGCCCTCACTTTTAAGCCGCCTCATTGAGTCTAATATTTTGCTTAAATCACAAAAATCATTCTTAGCATTTTTTTTATTCGTCCAGCTTTGAATATTTAAAATAGTTTTGATTCCGCTATTCGATGGAATCGCTGATGGTATGCAGTAAATATTTTTATTGGGTATATAGTTTTTTAAGATTCTTGGAGCTATTTTATCAATCTCATTAAGCGAATAAGCCTCATCAAATAGAAATTGCTTTGCTGCTTCTTCAGGCCCATAAATATAACCATTCCATATCTCTTTATTTTCCTCTTTAGGTTTACAAAAAATAATAGACCTAGGCTGATTACCTCCTACTATTAGAATTACTGCTTCCGGCTCAGGAAATCCTGATAAGTAATGAAAGTAACTATCAGATCGAAATGGGTAATCACAATCCCTATTTCTTGAAGATTCATCTGAATTAGAAATTATAGCTATTCCATCGCCTAGAATATCTACTAAATTATTCCTTCTATTTTGAAATTCTTTATAAGTATTAATATTCATATTTATTTTATTTTATTTTATTTATAATATTAAGTCTTTCCGGTGTTCCAATGTCAGACCAAACTCCTTCAAATAATTCACCTTTTATCAAAGAGTGAGGTATAGAGCTTTTAAGCAATGGGAGTAGCTGCATTTTTGTTCCCAATTCTATCTCATTAAAAAACCTAGGATGATAAACAGCAATCCCTGAAAAAGTATACAAAATATTAGAATTGAATGTTAAACAATCATTTCCTAAAAGTCCAAAATCGCCATCTTTGTTATGCTTAGGATTTCTTACAAGAACTAAATATCCATCGCTACTATTATTTAAATCAATTGATTGTAAATTTGCATAGTCAAAATTTGAAAAAATATCGGCATTAATTACTGCAAATGGGTCTTTACCTAGTAATGGTAGTGCATTTTTAATACCTCCTGCTGTTTCTAGCACGGGTCTCTCTTCTGAATAAGTCACGTTTAATTGCCACTTCGACCCGTCACCAACAAAATCTTTAATTATTTTAGGCAAATAACAAACATTAATTACAACATCCTTAAACCTTGAAGTTGATAGTTTTTCAAGATGCCATTCGATTAATGGCTTTCCTCTTACGCTAATTAGTGGTTTTGGGATATCTCTAGTAAGTTTTCCCATTCTCTCTCCTCGACCAGCAGCTAGAATCATTGCTTTCACCTAACTAATAACCTTGTCTAAAATTTTTCTTAAAGGATGGAGGCTTTTATATCTCTCAGATGTAAGCATTAAATACTTTTCAACCAGAGGTATGTTTTTAAGATACTGATTTTTTTTATCCCGAATTGATAGCCGTGAGAAAATACCTAGAATCTTTAAGTGCCTCTGAACTCCCATCCATTCGAAATCTTCATAAAAACTCGAAAAATCTTCATTTTTTATCAATCCTGCCTGCTTCGCCTTTTCCCAATACCGAACTGATTGATCCAATACAAAGTCTTCATCGCATTCTATATATGCATCTTTTAAAAGCGAAACAAGGTCATAGGTCAAAGGGCCTACAACTGCATCTTGATAATCCAATATGCCAGGATTATTTTCTGCTATAAACATTAAGTTTCGGCTGTGATAATCTCTATGAATAAAGCACTTATTTTGTGTAAGAGTCTTTTTTGAAATTAAGGAAAATATTTCATGCAATTCTGTTTGGTCTTCAAATTTAAATTTTTTAAATTTTGCAAGATACCATTCTGGAAATAGTGACATTTCGCCTAGTAACAAGTCCTCTGAGTAGTTCTGAAGCCCTTTTATATTTACCTTAGTTTGAATTTTTAATAAAGAAAGAATTGCTTTAGAATATAGTTCATTAGAATTATTACTATCAAGAACATCCAAAAAAGTTTGGCTACCAAAATCGGTCATCAATATAAGCCCTAATTCGATATCGAAACAAATAATCTTAGGTGAATTAATGTCTGCGGCAATAAGCTTATTAGTTATATTTATAAAGTGATCTATTTTTTCTAAATCAGGAGGAGCATCCATCAAGATAAATGTTTTCTTATTAGAAATTATTCTAAAATAACGCCTAAAGCTAGCATCAGATGATGCAGGAGCTAGCTCAAAATCTTGATTTAATTGAATTTTAAGCCATTTTTCTATAATTTCTATTCTATCCACAACGTCCTCATTCAGTTATAAATAATCGGTTTTTTAAAATTACTTGAGTTATAATCCATAACTCACTGATTTATATTAGTTTTGTATGAAAATTAGATAATAAAAAAAATATGCTAAAAATGACTATATCAGGTTTAGATTGATACATTGACTACATTCATAAAGAAAATTTTTTTTATGGTTGTTTTAACGCTATTTTTAAATAGTTCGTTTTCCTATGGGGAAGACCAATTTAGCGACGACACCCTTATAATGGAAGGAGATTCTCTTGAAAATACTTTAGATCGCAAACTAAAAGCTTCAGGAAATGCAGTTTTAAAAAAAAATGGTAGAACAATTAATGCCGACCTTATCGAATACGACCAAGTGTCTGATGAGCTCTATGCAATTGGTAATGTTAGAATCGAGGGAGGTGGGGTTAAATTGACAGGCTCTTCATTAGAATTATCTGTTAAAGATAATATTGGTGTTATTCCTAACGCATCATTCTCATCTTCTTTAGAAGGTTCAAGTAATATTTTCAACAATAAGGTACGGGGGAAGGCTAAGGTCTTATTTCTTGAAGGTGAAGATAAAAAACGCTTGCAAAATGCCTCAATTACAACGTGTGCAGCCGGTCAAGATGATTGGTTTATTAAGGCATCAGAAATTGAAATTAATGACAGTTCAAAAACAATAACTGCTAAGAATGCCAAGCTCGAACTTAAAGGTGTTCCTATTCTATATTCTCCTTTATTAAATTTTTCTTTTAACGATGATAGAAAATCAGGTTTTTTAACACCCTCTGTCGGAACAACGTCTAGAAGCGGTTTTGAATCATCAATACCATATTATTTTAATCTGTCCCCAACTAGTGACGCTACTATTACTCCAAGATATTTTGGCAAAAGAGGCTTACAGATACAAGGAGAATATAGGTATCTAAACAAAACTTATTCGGGAACAAATAATCTTGAATTTATGAATAAAGATGATGCTACTGATAAAGAAAATCGATATTATGCAAAAATCCATCATAAGCAAAATTTAACTGAGAATATTAGTGGTGGCTTTAGAATAGAAAAAGTCTCTGATGATAATTATTTTTCGGATATGTCATCATTAATATCGTCAACTAGTAAAGTAAATCTTCCACAAGAGGCATACCTTAACTATTCATCAGATAAGTTAGATGTTAATTTTATTGCACAAAGATATCAAAATCTAACGACTACCAGCTCACCTTATGAAAGACTTCCAAGCTTAAGCGTTAATCATTCAGATGAATATGAAAATGTTAATGGGTTTTCGAGTTTTGAAACCGAGCTTAGCATGTCATTAACTCAATTCGAAAGGAATCATAACTTCGTAGTTTCATCGACCGAGAAAAATACTACAGGGACAAGATTTGTAATAAACCCAAGTATATCTGTGCCATTTGAGAAAAGTTATGGTTACGTCAAGCCTAAGCTTATGATGAATCTAAGACAATATGAGCTTGAAGGCGGATCAACAAATTCTAAGTCTATGGCAATTCCGACTCTCTCAGTTGATGGTGGCATGTATCTTGACAAGAAAATAGACTTTGGTGGGAAAAGCTTTACTCAAACACTTGAGCCAAGAATATTTTATTCTTATACTCCGTACAAAAATCAAGAAGTTTTACCTATGTTTGACACTGCTTTAACAGACTTAAATTTAGAAAGTTTGTTTATTGAAAACCAGTTTGTAGGTGGTGATAGGGTTATGGACTCTAATCAATTTACTATTGCCGCTACAACCAGATTTATAGATGGCAAAGGGTATGAAAGATTAAATGCTACCTTAGCTCAAAGATACTATATGTCAGACAGAAAAGTATTAAAAGAGGCTCAATATGTAAACTCAGTAATTCGAAGTGATTCATCAGATCTATTCTTAACCGCGCAAGCTTATCTAAATAAAGCATTAAAAGTGAGTAGTTCGATTCAATACAACCCTGATGAAAGTTCAACTAATCGTGCGACATTTAAAACAAGTTACACCCCTCAACCAGGAAAATTAATCGATGCAAGCTATAGATTGATTAAAAATCCTAATGATAGCAATAATGACATTAAGCAAATTAATTTAGCAGGCCAGTGGCCTATAGGTAACGGTTTCTATACAATCGGTCGATACAACTATGATATTAAACAATCCAGAGTGGTTGAGTCGTTAGGTGGTTTAGAATATGACGGAGGATGCTGGGCTTCAAGGCTAGTTCTTAACAGGCTAGCATTAGCCACGGCAGAAAAGCCAAACTATACTTTGTTTATGCAAATTGATCTTGGAGGGCTAGGATCTTTGGGCGCAAGCAATGACAGTAATTTATTTGATGTATTAAATAGAAACGTACCAGGGGCATCATTCGCATCAAATATACCAGACCAATATAGGAAAGAAAATCTAAATTAATGAATAAAAAAATTTGTTTAACTTTATTTTATTTTATTACAATTTTTCAAGTAAGCCAAAATTCATTATCAGATGAGTTATATCGAGAGCTTGATAGAGTTGTTGCAATAGTGGAAAAAGAAGTTATAACTGAAGTAGAGCTTCGAGAGTCAATAAAAACAGCATTAACTTTTTCAAAAAAAGAAAATGCATCTCAAGATCAATATAAAGATTTAGTCAAAGCTGAAGTCTTAGATAAGTTAATTCATAAAAGCTTAATTGAGCAATATGGAGCTCTATCTGGATATACTATAGATGAAAAAAAGATAGATGCATTTCTACAAAAAATTGCAAAAAAAAATGATACAACTGTTGAAGGATTAAAAAAAGTAATTGAAAATGACGGGCTAGAATTTAGTAGATTTATTGATAATATCAGATACGAATTACTCCTAAAGCAAATAAAAAGTAAAGAGATTAGTAGTAAAATTAATATTTCAGATTTTGAAGTAGATTCTCAATTACGCAAAAATGCAGTACTCAATCCAGATGTTTTTAATTTATCTCATATATTAATTCAAAATTCTAATGGTGCATTAACAGATGAAATAGACGCTAATTACCAAAAAAGTATGGAGGTATATAAAATACTTTTATCAGGAAAAAGTTTTGAAGAAGTGGCTAAACAATATTCAAATGATTCGACAGCTAAATCTGGAGGAAATATTGGCTGGAAGAAAGAGCAGGATTTGCCTCAATTATTTAATGTCCAAATAGCTAAAATTAATGTTGGAGAAATAACTAAACCATTTAAATCTCCAAATGGATTTCATATATTAAAAATAAAAGATAAAAAAGGTATTAAAAAGAAGAAAGTATTAATTAAGCAAACTAAATTAAGGCACATAATAATAAAGCAAAATGAAATTACTCCAGAAGAAGAAATACTAAAACGATTAAATAGATTTAGAAATTTAATTATTGACGGAAGTCAAAGCTTCGAAGATATTGCAAAAAAATATTCGGAAGATGGTTCCGCAGCTGATGGCGGCAATCTTGATTGGGTAAGTCCTGGAACGACCCTCCCAATTTTTGAAAGTACTTATGATGCTTTAAATATTGATGAAATTAGTAAGCCAATTAATACCCCTTTAGGGTGGCATTTAATCCAGGTAACTGATAGACGGGAAAATGATTTAACTGATGAATCTATTAAGTACTCAGCTAAAGTGCAGTTAATTAATCAAAAAACTGAACTGATTTTTCAAGATTGGATAAAGCAGTTAAGAGACCAATCATTTATTGATATAAGATTGATTCAAGATTGAAGAAAAATATTGTCAAAATTTTAATTGCTTCAGGAGAGCCAGCTGGTATTGGTTTAGATTTATGTCTAAAGCTAGCTTATAAAAATTTTAATGCTGAAATTAGTATATTAGCCAATCGTAATGCACTTATAGAAAGGGCTAGACTTCAAAATAAGAAAATTAAAATATCAATGACACCTGGCCTACATAAAGGTAATGGGGAGTTACAAATAATCGATGTTCCATTTAAAAAAACAGTAACTCCGGGGAAGCTAGAAAAATCTAATTCATTTACACAATTAGCTACAATTGATTTTGCTGTTAATGAGTGCATGAAGGGGGCGTATGATGCCCTTGTAACTCTTCCATTAAATAAGAAAATACTTTCTGCTTCGAAAAAAAAATTTACAGGTCATACAGAATACATCTCAAGATTGTGTGGAACTAAAAATAAAGAAGTAATGTTACTTGTTAGCAATAGCAAATTGAGAGTTGCATTAGTTACAACACATATTGCCCTAATTGATGTACCCAAATCAATTACCAAAAGAAAATTAGAACAAACAATTAAAACGTTAAATAATGACTTAATAAATAATTTTATGATAAAAAAACCAAAGATAACTATTACAGGTCTAAATCCACATGCTGGTGAAGATGGCGAATTTGGAACTGAAGAAAAGCGGATAATAATACCAGTAATAAAAAAACTTATCGATGAAGGTCTAAATTTAACAGGGCCCCTTCCTGCCGATACAGCATTCACTGAGAAATATATTAAAAATACTGATAGTTTTCTTGCTATGTACCATGACCAAGGTTTAGCTCCTTTCAAAGCTCTTTCTTTTAATCATGGAGTTAACACAACTTTAGGACTTCCAATTATTAGAACGTCAGTAGATCATGGAACTGCGCTGGACCTAGTTGGTTCAAAAAAAATTAATGAAAATAGTTTTTTTGAGTCTATTTCTTTAGCAATTCAGCTAGCCAAAAATAAAAAAAAATGATCCGTGCCAAAAAAAAATTTGGTCAGAATTTTCTAATTAATCAACAAATTATTAAACAAATAGTAGATTCAATAAATCCCAATCACAACCAATCTATCCTGGAGATTGGTCCTGGTCTTGCTGCACTGACAATACCATTATTAAATAAATTAAATCATATTGACGTAGTTGAAATTGATACAGATATGATCGAATTTTTAAAAAAAAATATACCCCCTTCTAAGATAACAATATATCAAGAAGATATTCTAGATTTTGATGAGCAACAACTTTCAGAATTTGATTTTATTGTTGGTAATCTGCCATACTATATATCAACTCCAATTCTCTTAAAGATTGCGAAGAGTAAAAAAAATAATGCAGGCCTCTTCTTTATGCTCCAAAAAGAAGTTGCTGAAAGAGTTTCCGCTATACCATCAACCAAAATGTATGGTCGTCTCTCGTCAATGTTACAATATTTTTACGATATAGAATTGCTATTTGATATCCCTGCTGATGCCTTTAATCCAAAACCGAAAATTACCTCTTCTTTTGTTAGGTTTACTCGTAGAAATCCTCAAGAATTAAATGCGTTAAATGATGATAATTATGAAAGAGTAATTAAGCTGGCCTTTCAACAAAAAAGAAAAACCTTAAAAAATAACTTCAAAGGAATTCTTGATCATACTGATTTCTTAAATTTATCTATAGACCCGTCAATAAGAGCAGAGACCCTTTCAGTAAATAAATTTATTAGTATGGAGAACTATTTAACTCGAAGAAAATTATCTTTTTGATTGCTGTTATAATTTTTAATTTGTCGGAATAAAGTATATGAAAATAATTTTATTAGGTGCGCCCGGAGCAGGAAAAGGTACTCAGGCAAATTTTCTTAAAACAAAATTTAATATTCCTCAAATATCCACCGGTGATATGTTGAGATCTGCTGTAACAAATAAAACAGAGCTTGGTG
>ENA-ORXF01002323-ORXF01002323.1-marine-metagenome-genome-assembly--contig:-NODE-2323-length-11447-cov-3.361038_pt1 | contig 11447 bp, 11 predicted proteins | sample MGYA00237864_ERZ511476 | MGnify/ENA primary metagenome ERZ511476 (study PRJEB26306, sample SAMN06343908) | marine metagenome | isolation source: coastal waters | place: Atlantic Ocean: West Antarctic... | reverse complement strand
CCAGTAAATAACAAGATCGACCATTGCAAGACATCCCACACCATGGCCATCTCTAGCTGAGGTTCACCAATGGGCCAGAGGCGAAAGCTGTCCAGCAACAGTTCTATAAGAATGAGGTGACCACCAATAGAGACAAACACTAGAGTGGCTAAAATCACCATAAACTGAGATATAACTGGAGTTTGCACACCACTGTTAGGATCCACCATCATGGCAAAGCCCAAGCCCATGGACAAGGAAATAAATTCGCCTGCAGCGCTCACCGCCGCAAACACAATTTGCAGTATCAACCCCATCATTACTCCAATGACCACCTGCTCCAAAAGCATTATTAAGCCTGCGCCTGAAAGCACATCAACAACAGGCCAATCATGTAAGGGGTAAATGAGGATAGTAAGAATCATCGCCAGGCTAACACGCATGGTCGTGTTGACACTCATAGCAGAGAATATAGGGGTAGAGATAAGACACGCACTGATCCGTGTCATGGGCCACAAGAAAGTGTAAAGCAAGGCGAGTACGTCATCCCAAACGGCAAACATAGCTACCCTACAATACCTGGGATGCGCTCAATCAAACGAGAGGCAAAATCAGTCAGCACTGTAATTTGCCATGATCCAAACAGGTATAGAACTAACACCAAACAGGCTAACTTAGGAATAAAACTTAAAGTCATTTCATTAATCGACGTGGCCGCCTGCACAATACCAATAAGCAAGCCAATAACCAGTGCAACTAAGAGCATAGGGCCCGCAATAGTGGCGGTCACTAACAAAGCCTCGCGGCCAATATCCAATACAGTACCTTGATCCATGTTTAACCTCCACGTCAGGTATAGAAACTACTAGCCAAGGTACCCAGTATCAAAGCCCAGCCATCAATGAGAACAAACATCATGATTTTAAATGGTAATGAGATCATCATCGGCGATAGCATCATCATACCCAATGCCATTAGCACACTTGCAACCACTAGATCGATCACCACAAAAGGCACAAATAATAAAAACCCAATCTGAAAGGCCGTTTTTAATTCACTGGTTAAAAACGCTGGTATGAGCAATTGCATGGGCACACTTTCTGGCCCCTCAAGCTCTTGCTGGCCTGAAATTTTTGCAAACAATTCAATGTCAGACTCACGAGTTTGTTTGAGCATGAATTCGCGCAATGGCTGCTGAGCCACTTCAAAAGCCTGCACAAAATCAGCCTGATCATTGAGGTAAGGCTGAATAGCTTGATCATTAATTTGGGTGAAAACGGGTGCCATAATAAACAGGGTTAAAAATAACGCTAACCCCAACAACACCTGATTAGGTGGCGTTTGGTTGGTGCCTATCGCCATGCGTAATATTGACAACACAATAATAATTCGAGTGAATGATGTCATCATTAACAACAGTGCTGGCAGCATTGTAAGTAATGACATTAAGGCGAGAATTTGCAGTGTTAAACTGTACTCTTGCTGGCCATCGGCATTGGTTTCGACAATAACACCGGGTAATATGCCATCGGCTGCGCTAACCTGAGGCACCACGGCCATCAATAACAACATACTCACTAATGGCAACCAACTCATGGCGTGCCTAATACTCATGGCGTGTCCTTATGTTTTACAGTTTGAGTGTGTCGATGCAATAATTTAGAAAACTGCTGGGACAAACCAGAGCCACCAGGCCCGGAAGGTGATTGTTGCTGCTGACCCAAGGGTGCAGCCGCTGCCTCCTCTGCGCCAAGATCAGCTAACAAGCGAATGTTTTGGGCGGTAACACCTAACAAAATAGATTTGCCATCTACTTCTATAATTAACAACTTATCACGGTTGCCTAAAGCCATGGCTTCTACGAATCTAAGTCGGCGCCCACCCTGGGGCCGGCGCTGCATAAACCATTTAGCAGCAAACACCATGGCAATCAAAATAGCCAATACCAGCAACAAGCTACCGATAGACTGCAACAACAATTGGGTGTCACCTAACATAAATAGGCCTTAAATTTTACGAATACGGTCGGCGGCATCCAACACTTGGGTCAAGCGAATACCATAACGCTCATTCACTACCACAACTTCACCCTTAGCAATAATGGTATTGTTCACGCAGACGTCAATGGACTCTCCCGCTAAGCGGTCAAACTCAACCACACTACCTTCACTCAAACGCAATAAATCTTTAATTTTAAGTGACGCTCGGCCCACCTCCGCAGATAAAACCACGGGAATGTTTTGTAAAATATCTAAGTCTAACTCATCCTCAAAGGTGGACAAGGCAGCTGGGGCTAACTCTTCTTCGCTCACAAGCACTTCCTCTTTTTATCGACTATTAGAGACATTTTAATCCCATATGTCTATATTATAATCATCCATCGTCACCTCACCCACAATTTTTACAGCAGCTTTTCCATTAGAGCTGCCATAAACACCATTAAACAAAGGGATGCCTTTTGATGTAACGGTCACAGTGTCCGGCATTTTAATCGGAATTACATCACCTACTTTAAGGTTACGCAGCTCTAATAAGCTAATTTGAGGGTTAGCAAGATCAGATTTTACATCCAAATCAACATCTTCAATAGCCACCTTAAGGTAGTTATTCCAAATTCGTTCATCATCAATGTCGCTGTCACCCATCACCTGGCTGCGCAATAGGTCACGGATCGGTTTCATCGCTGAGTAGGGGTATACTATTTCTATACTGCCATTAATGTCATGGGCCATATCAATGTTAAATCGATTAATAATGACTAAATCATTGTCTTCTACAATACTCGTGAATTGTGGATTTACTTCGGAGTTAAGAAACTCAAAAGACACCGTGTGCAGCGGCGCCCAAGCGGTTTTCATGTCTTGAAAAACGCGTTGCAAAATCATTTGGATCACACGGTATTCGGTAGGCGTAAAATCTCTGATACCTGATATTTCTGTGTGAGAACCTGCACCACCAAAAAAGCTATCCAGTGAGTTAAAAATCAACTGTGGGTCAATAATGATGAGCATGGTGCCACGCAAGGGGGGAATCTTAACTAGGTTCAATGAAATGGGCGTACTGAGCCCTTCCATGTAGGTGCCAAAGCGTTCTACATCAACTTGCTTCGATTCAATTTTTGGCTGATAGCGTAATAAACTTTTTAAGCTAATGCGGAACAAACGCGCAAAGCGTTCGTTGATCATATCCAACGAACCTAAGTGAGACGTTAAACTGCTGTCTTCACTGGCAATGTCGTACCCTTGTGCATTCTGGTCTATATTATAGGCTTCACCCTCATCACCTTCGCCCATTTCGACTAAAGCTAGAATTTCTTCTTCTGAGAGTAGTTCATTGTCGCTCATGCTACCAAAACTCCTAGTTTACTGAATTACAAACTCGGTAAAGAACACTTCTTCGATGCCACCAAAGTCTTCATAACCAATTAAAACTTGGTTCATACGCATTTTGATGCTGTTCGCCAGCTTTTGTTTATCAGTCACTGTAGTTAACTCATCCATGCTATAGGTCGACACTTCCATGATAATTGCCGATCGCATCGCTAGTTCATGTTTGTAAACGTGGTCTACCACACGCTGATCATAATGCGTCATAAATCCCATGGTGAATTGGCAGAACTGCTTACTACCCGACAAATTAACCGTAAAACTGCGTTCCATTTCATTGTAGAGCTGGTCGAATTTTTGGCCTTCGGGCAATTCTTTAGATACTTTACTCAAGGCTTTAGGGGCATTGGGGTCAACTTCTTCACCCCCTTCACCCGCTTCACCCGCTACCTGCTGGGTAACCACATTACCATTTTCGTCGACTACTACAGGCTTCGCATCAAAGAAACCCGTGAGGAACAAGGTAGCACCAATACTGATAACAATCACCAAAATGCCAATGATGGCAAATAGTAAAATTTTAACTAAGCCACCTTTTTTTTCTTCTACAACTTCTACTTCTTCTTCGTCTGCCATGGTTAGTCTCCCTTCATTACTGCTATATTGTGGATTACTTAGTCTTTAGCGACTAAGCAAAGGTATCTACATCGCCGTCATGGCTACTGCGTTTATCAGCTGCAGCCACAGGGGTTGATTCTTTATTGCTGCTTGTCACCATTTGACTCAGCTGCCAATCTGGTTGTTCGCTCGGGTTCTGTTGTTGGCTGCGGCCCTCGGAGCCTACCGACACATCAGCCAATTCTAAGCCACTGCCTTCAAGCTGTTCTCTGAGTCGAGGCAAGCTCGATTCGAGCAATTCTCGCACCCCAGCGTTACCACTCAAAAGTTGCGTCTGTAACACACCATCTTCCATCACTAGGTTAATACTCACCTGTCCCAAACGTGCTGGATTGAGGGATAAATTAGCCTGCCAACGCCCTTCTTTCACCATCCGTTGCAACTGTTGACCTATCTGGTCTTGCATGTGCCGGGCCGCCAGTTGAGCTGAGCTATCCCCTTGCATAAGACTAGTAAAGCGCTGACCTAAGTCCATAGTTGATACTTCTGGTGTCGGTGCAGAGCCCACCGCAGTTGTGAAACTGGTTAAAGGTGCTGCAGCCTTAAAATTGGCTCCAGTGTAACTGCCTATAGCCTGCGGTTCCAGTGAATTGGTGGTATAAGTGGTGGGCGACGTAAGCGTCGTTAACTGGTCCAACTTTTGCACCAATGATGGTGCCAAAGCAATAGATGCCGATGCCGTGGGAGCATTAGCATCCACAACAGGGGAAGACGCTTGGGTTTTGTTAGGTGTAAAAACCTTGTTAATAGCATTAGCTAACTCAGTTTTTTTATCGGGTGCCTGACTTACTGCCCGAGATTGGCGCTGTTGTAAAAATGATTGCGTCGCCACGGGCGGTGTGGGTGTATTGCCTAAAAGAGGGGCGTTGGGTAAGGTTGATGCGCTCGGAGCTGCAGTTGCATTGGTTGCATTGGTTGCATTGGTAACGTTGTTACTGTTGGTTACACTGGTAGCCGGCGCAGTCTGTTGGCTGCGTATTTTGATGACATCGTTATCATTGAGGGGCTGCGATGCTATTGATCGAGCAATTTGCGCCTGCGCTGGTGCAGTGGCTCCAGCCTGAACCTGTATCTGTGGCTCAATCTGAGCCTGTGCTTGTTGAGCCTGTCCTGGAACTTGAGCTTGAGCCTGTCCTGGAACCTGAGTTGGTACTGGAACCTGAGCTTGTGCTGGAACTTGAGCTTGTGCTGGAACTTGAGCTTGAGCCTGTCCTGGAACCTGAGTTGGTACTGGAACCTGAGTTGGTACTGGAGCTTGAGCTTGAGCTTGTGCTGGAACTTGAGCTTGTGCTGGAACTTGACCTTGTACTGGAACCTGACCTTGTACTGGAGCTTGACCTTGTACTGGAGCTTGAGCCTGAACTGGAGCTTGAGCCTGAACTGGAATTTGAGCCTGTGCTGCAACTTGAAGCTGTGACTGAGCCTGAACTATTGGCGCTACCTGGGCTTGTGGTTGAAGCAACATCTTTTCAAGCACTGGTGTCGTCACTCCAGACACACCCTGTGTTGCCGCCACCTGCACTTGTCCGGGCTTAAATCCCATGCCTAAAGTTAGACCAGCTTGTACGGCGCCAACCTGAGCAGCGCCAACTTGAGCGGCACCAACTTGAGCATTAACTGAACCAGCCGGCGCTTCGGGTTTGACGGTGCTTTGCAGCACTAAACTTGCCACTGCCGGGTCTATACCCAATTGGACGGCTAAGTTTTGTAATTGTGCATCAGAAAAAACTACCGTTCCGTCGCTAGACTGAGTTGGCAGGGATAGGGCCGACGCTACTGGGGTCTTTGGCATATCAACCACAGGTTGTAACTGTGTGATAAAACTTAGATCATCTATTTGAGATTGTTGCTGCGGTGATAAGGTGGCTAAAACCTGCTGTGAAGATTGCGCCTGCTGCAGCATAGACATGGAATTAGTCGGCAAACTTTTGCCGCTTGGCAGATCCTTGCCTCCAAGCACTGAAGGCGTCACTTCACCCGACTGACCACTTAAAACCTGCCCAAACAAGCCTGCAGTACTCGGTTTAACTGCCGAGCTAGTGCTGGCACCAGCGGTACTGGTCGCTTTCAGTAAGTTTAGCAAATCAATTTGAGCCATAATCATCAGCCTGCACTAGTGTCAGTTATTCGTCAGAATAGCTATAAACGTCTATTCATCGTTATTATCAAACAATACCATGCAAGAATCGCTCCAATATAACCTAATTATCGACGGGTATACATTTGTGTGGCTATAGCATCCATTTGCTTTGCGTCAATGGCCTTGTTGGCGGCCAACTGATCCACATGTGCCTTTTCTGTAAGTTTGTCAGTCATACGTGACTTCTGTAACTTCACCATAGTGTTAGCCTGAGCATGCTGCAACCTCTGGTCTAAACTTTGACGTTGGCGCAACTGGTCTACTTCCATCTGCATCAATTGCTGTAAAAACTTGCGAATTCGCACTAATTTCTCAGTTGAACTTGTGCTTTGTTGTAAGGTGGCCAAGTCTTTTTGATAGTCTTTTTGATACTGACGTACTTGCTCTACCGAAGCATCAATACTGTCAATCATCTGCCTAACTTGCTGCTCACTTTCGAGCGCTTGCTGGTATTGTTGATGTTGTATTTTGCCTAAACTAGAAAACCGATCGATTTTACTGATAGCCATAGTCCTTCTCCGCTTCATGCTGCTGGCGCAGCACTAACGTTAAGTTAAGGCATGGCCTGCAGGGTTTCTGATTGCTGAAATTCGTGTTGTGGCAGCTGTGCTAGAATTTGTAAATGATCTAAGCTGGTTGCCATATCACACGAGTCATGCATTCCTTGTTGCAAGAATCGATCCATGTCTAGCTTTTTATCTAAAGCTTGGTCTAAAAGGGTATTCTTTCCAGCCTGGTAAGCACCCACAGTGATTAAATCTTTGTTGTCGGCGTAACTATTTAACCACTGGCGCAACTGTTGTCCAGCCTGTTTTTGTCCCAGGCCCTGCAGTGCCGGCGCTAAACGACTAATCGATTGATTAATATCAATCGCTGGGTAATGCCCTGCACCGGCTAATTCCCGGCTCAAGACAATATGCCCATCTAATACAGACCGAGCGGCGTCTACCACCGGGTCTTGCTGGTCATCGCCTTCGGCTAGTACAGTGTAAAAAGCGGTGATAGCGCCTTGGTAATCTTCGTGCCCATTACCTGTTCGCTCCATAAGGTTTGGAATGAGGGTAAACACCGAAGGTGGATAACCTTTAGTAGTAGGTGGCTCACCAATAGCTAAACCAATCTCACGCTGAGCTTGGGCTACACGGGAGATAGAGTCCATTAAGAATAAAACCGACTTGCCTTGGTCTCTAAAAAATTCGGCAATAGTGGTAGCCAATCTTGCAGCGTGCAGTCGGGTGACCGGCGAAGTATCGCCAGGAGCCGCCACCACTACCGAGCGAGAAAGCCCCTCTTCTCCTAACGAGTCAAGGACAAACTCTTGAACTTCTCGGCCACGCTCGCCAATAAGACCAATCACAATCACTTCGGCTTGGGTAAAGCGTGTCATCATACCCATGAGTACACTTTTACCTACGCCTGAACCTGCCATCAAACCGAGTCGCTGACCACAACCTACGGTCAGCAACGCATTGATGCTGCGCACCCCCACGTCTAATGCTTGGTCAATGGGACGGCGCTTCAGTGGGTTAATCGATTGACCCAAAATACTGCGATGTTCTTCTGCCACAATGGCAGGCCCGCCATCCAGTGGCTGACCCATTCCGTCTAAAACACGGCCGAGCATAGACCGGCTCATCGCCGTATTTTGTGACTGCAATTGTGGCTTCACTTTAAAACCAGCGGCAATGCCCTGCACACTACCAAACGGCATCAATAATAATTTCCCGTCACCAAAGCCCACCACTTCTGCCATTAGCGTGGCCCCAGTGGGGCTAATAATATCGCAGTAGGATCCCACCGGCGCATTAACACCAGTGGCCTCCAAGGTTAAACCAACCACACGCGTCAACACCCCTTGTGAGCGTGCACTTTGGAGCTGAACCTGGCCAAGACTTTGGGACAATTTATCAGCTAAGTTACTCATTGGTAGTACCGCCTTCAAGATTATTACCTGGGTCATCAGGTGACTCAGTTGCTGTGCTGTGCTGTTGCACAAAATCAGTGGTCGTGTCGCTGGATTCTACTGCTGTGTCTGGGGCTGCATCTTGTTCTGGCGCTAGTTCTAACGCTGTATCTGATTCTGGGGCTGCATCTTGTTCAGGAGCTGCTTCTAAAGTCGTGTCTTCTGCTGGGGCTGCATTTTGTTCCGGAGCTACTTCTAACGCTGTATCTGATTCTGGACCTGCATCTTGTTCAGGAGCTACTTCTAAAGACGTGTCTGATTCTGGTACTGCATCTTGTTCAGGAGCTGCTTCTAAAGACGTGTCTTGTGCTGGGGCTGCATCTTCCTCTGGCCCTGCCTCTGGCGCTACTTCTAACGCTGCATCTGATTCTGGGGCTGCATCTTGTTCCGGAGCTGCTTCTAAAGACGTGTCTTGTGCTGGGGCCGTGTCTTGCTCTGACGTTACCTTGGGGGTGATAGCCTGAATAGGCTCAACAAATTTTTCATCAACCGCACCAAAGACTTGCTGAGATATTTGTGCCAAACGGTCTTCTATAAAGTCTTCCACCCAGCTACCGGCATGCTCAACCTTAATGCTACCCATAGAAACATCATTACTTGGCTGTAATACCACCTGTTCTGGCAGACCGTTGTGTTGTTGCAAACGTTCAAACTCGAGGGGATTCATATGTATGTTGATACTAGATTGAGTGGTTTGGAGCTGCTCCATACTCAGCCTAATCAGGCGTTCAATGGCGTGTGAGGATAGACTAAGTTCGCCCCGAACTATCTCTTTAGCTAAGTGCACAGCGAGGGTTTGCATAGGCTGCAGTAATTCATCAGACAAGGTATCCGTCACTTTAGATAAATACCCTAATGCCACCTGCATATCTTCATTACGCTGCTGTTCTAGTGCCTGAACTTGTTGCTGACCCAACTCAATGCCTTTGGCCTCACCCTCAGACTGACCCAAAGCAGAGCCTTTGTCGTAAGCTTCCTGATAACCGGCTTGATAACCGGCGTCGTAAGCCTCAGTGTGAATGGTATCATTGCTGTCCTCATCAATAGCGTCAGCCGATAAAGGCAGTTCGCCTTCACCGAGACTGTTGTCTGCCGCAGCAGCAAAACTGGCTTCCTCATGAGGGGCATTGAACACCTGCCAGTCTTCATTTTTAGCCTGAGATTGGGTCACTACGGATACTTCTGCAGGCGCAAAACTGTCTTTGGATACAATTGGTGCGGGTGAGGTGAGGGAAAAAAAGGGTGCAAAATCAACTCCCACTCCAGCGATGGGGGTATCCCACGCCTGATAGTCGTCGGTAAAGCCCTGTTTAACTACGTTATCAGACAAAATCAGCTCCACCACCTAACATCATTTCACCGGCATCAGACAAACGTCGCGCTGTGCGGAGGATTTCTTTTTGAGCCGCTTCCACTTCACTAATACGCATAGGGCCTTTAGCCTCCATATCGTCAAGAAAGAGCACGCTGGCACGTTTCGACATATTGTCCATAAACTTATCTTTAACCATATCGCCAGCACCTTTTAAGGCCACCATTAGCAGATCTGATTCAATGTTGCGTATCAGCACCTGAATACTGCGAGAATCCACACCTTCCAGGTTATCAAATACAAACATGTTATCTTGAATACGACCTGTCAGGTCTTCATCACGGTCCATGAGGCTACCCATAATTTGAGTCTCCATTTCTGACTTGGTAAAGTTCATGATCTTAGCCGCTTGAGTGACGCCACCCACGTTAGAAGACTTAACTGCAGAGTTACTGGAGAACTGCTTCTGCATGATGGTTTCAAGCTCTTCTAATGCTTCTGGTTGTATAGTCTCTAATTGTGCCACGCGCATAATAAGGTCTGGGCGCAATTCTTCGGGTAAGTAATGCAGCACATCCGCTGCGAGTTCAAACTCTAAAAAAGAAATAATAATGGCGATAATCTGTGGATGTTCGCCACGAATCATCTCTGCAATAGACCGAGAATCCATCCAATTAAGAATATCTAAACCGCGACTCGCCCGTGTTGGAATGATCCGATTAAGCACACTGGCGGCTTTATCTTCTCCCAAAGCTTTGGTCAGCACTCGCTGCACATAATCGCTGGTGCCCATAGACAGGTTGGTTTGTTGTTTCATAGTCAAAACGAATTCGTCCAGCACCATGTCTACGGCGCCCTGGGAAACGTTAGACACAGACACCATCGCAGAACCTAAATGCTGAACTTCACGGGGAGGCAGATGACTAATAACGTCTGCTGCCTCTTCCTCTCCTAAGACCATCATAATAATGGCAGTCTTTTGGGTTTTAGTTAACAGTTTAAACTCGTCTTCAACCTTAATGTCGAGGTTCGGTTCTTGCTTTTGTTTTTTATCAGCCATAAAACTTTCTCGTTTCTAAACTCGCTATTTTAGCGATACTAACAAACCTTAAAGGTCTTGCTTTACCCAATTACTCATAACTCCAGCAACGCGCTTAGAGTCCTCAGACACCAGCATACGCATGAGTGCTACTTTATCATCATAACTGTTGGCCGTATCCAACATATCCATAGACACCGAAGACTTTTTCGGGCGCATTCTTGCCTTCATTTCCTCTAAGGTTTCTCCATCATTCATTTCTTCTTCTGCAGCCGCCGCAGTCATAGGTAGTCCATCAGGGCCAAGCACTACAGCAGCCGCTTCTTCAACCACCTCGGCAGTCACTAATCGTTTGATTGCTGGCTTAAGTACCACTAAGATAAACACCAAAGCCAGTATAGCTAACAAGCCTTGGCGGGCCAAATCTTGCACCCAGGTTTGTTCCCATAAAGGCGCTTCTGGAATGGCCTCTTGTAGCTGAAATGCCATACCAATAACCGTAACATCATCTCCACGCTGGTCGTCAAAACCAACGGCTGTTTTAACTAAACTTTGAAAGCGTTCAATCTGATCTGCCGTAAGTGGCTGTGGCACTTGTTCGCCTGCATCGTTAGTAATAGAGGGTTCATCAATGACCACCGAAATACTCAGGCGTTTTAATTCACCGGTCGCCAGCTTAGTGTGTTGAATAGTGCGATCAATTTCGTAATTGCGGGTGCGGTTAAGGGCTCCTGAAGAATCTCCTCCTGCCGCCTTAGTTTGGGCTAAATCGATGGTTTCAGTTTGGTTCTCTTGCATCACTGGGTCTTGAGGTGGCTCATTGGACAAGGCACCAGGCACACCCTCACCTGTAACACCTCCTGCCCCAGCGCCTGCCGATTGACTCAGCTGCTCACTACGAATAGCAATAGTATCGGGATTAAAATTCTCTTGCGTCATTTCTTGCACCGTAAAGTCCATGTCAGCATTAACTTCTGCACGTAACTTATTGGCTCCTACCAACGGGCCTA
>ENA-ORXF01002322-ORXF01002322.1-marine-metagenome-genome-assembly--contig:-NODE-2322-length-11449-cov-5.053201_pt1 | contig 11449 bp, 10 predicted proteins | sample MGYA00237864_ERZ511476 | MGnify/ENA primary metagenome ERZ511476 (study PRJEB26306, sample SAMN06343908) | marine metagenome | isolation source: coastal waters | place: Atlantic Ocean: West Antarctic... | reverse complement strand
CAGATGGATGTCGCCCGCAAAGCCATGGTGCTCGAGATTGGCGAGCACCTGGTTGCCCAGCGCGCCCGGTCGTTCGGAGACGCCGAGGATGGCGACCGATCGCGCCCGCAGCAGGCGATCGAGCGAACCACGGACAAGGGCAGCAGTGACGTGCGACACGGAGTTCTCCGGAAGTTGGGGAAGGGAGCGCGTCCCCACCGCCGCCCAAAAGAGGCGGTGGGGGCTGGATCGGCCTTATCAGGCCGACTGCTTGTCCTTGTCATAGGCACCCAGGCCGGGCTTGAACGTCTTGTCGTCGAGGAATTGCTTGATGCCTTCCTTGCGACCATGATTGTCATAGGAATTGGCGGCTTCCTGCGCCCGGATCAGATAATCCTCGGCGTCGTCATAGCTCATCACGCCGACGCGACGCATCGCATCCTTGGTTGCCTTCAGCGCGACGGGGTTCTTCTTGAGGAGGACGTTGGCGATCTCGGTCACGCGCGCTTTCAGTTGGTCGAGCGGAAGCGCTTCGTTGACGAGGCCCCAGTCGGCGGCGGTCTTGCCGTCGACATTCTCGCCCATCATCGCGTGGTACATGGCCTTGCGGAACGGGAGCAGTTCCTGCGCGACCTTGGTCGCACCACCGCCGGGCAGGATGCCCCAGTTGATCTCGCTGAGCCCAAACTGTGCCTCGTCCGCCGCAAAAGCGAGGTCGCAGGCGAACAGGGGGCCATAGCCGCCACCGAAGCACCAGCCGTTGACCATCGCGATCGTCGGCTTCTGATACCAGCGCAGCCGCCGCCACCAGCCGTAGCTTTCACGCTGCGCCGCCCGGGTTGCGCCCAAACCCTTGGCTTCGGTCTCGCGGAAATATTCCTGCAGATCCATGCCCGCCGACCAGGCGGTGCCTTCGCCGGTCAGGACCAGCACGCCGACATCGGCACGGAATTCGAGGAGGTCGAGCACTTCCATCATATCGCGATTGAGTGTCGGCGACATACAGTTGCGTTTGTCCGGGCGGTTGAACTTCACCCAGGCGATGTTGTCGATGACGTCATAGGCGACGGTGCCGTTGCTGCTGAGATCGGTCATGATGTCTCTCTTGTCGTTATATCGGGAAATGGCCGGGCTGGGTCTCGATCGTGACCCAACGCAGTTCGGTGAAGCTGTCGATGCCGGCCTTGCCGCCGAAGCGACCGTAACCGGAAGCCTTGGTGCCGCCGAACGGCATCTGTGCCTCGTCATGCACGGTCGGGCCGTTGACGTGGCAGATGCCCGATCTGATCTGGCGTGCGACGCGCAGGCCGCGCGCGGCGTCGCGAGTGAAGACAGCGGCGGACAGGCCGTATTCGGTGTCGTTCGCCAGTTCGATCGCATGCGCCTCGTCGCGCGCGCGGATCAGCCCGACAACGGGGCCGAAGCTCTCCTCGCGGAACAGCGCCATTGCCGGTGTCACCCGGTCGACGACATGCGCGGGCATCAGGACGCCATCGGCGTCGCCGCCGACCAGCAGTTCCGCACCCGCTGCAATCGCGTCGTCGATCAGCCGCATTACGTGGTCGACCGTCTTCTGGTCGACCACCGCGCCGAGCGGTGTCGTGCCCTGGCAAGGATCGCCGACGGGCATCGTTTCGACCTTCGCCTTGAACCGCGCGGCGAAATCGTCGGCGACCGCGTCGACAACGATGATCCGTTCGGTCGACATGCAGATCTGGCCCGAATTCATGAATGCACCGAAGGCCGCGGCCTTGACCGCTTCGTCCAGATCGGCGTCGTCGAGGACGATCAGTGGCGCCTTGCCCCCGAGTTCGAGCAGCACCGGCTTCAATTGTGCGGCCGCGCGCGTTGCGATGATCCGCCCGACCGCGGTCGATCCGGTGAAGTTGATACGCCGCACCGCCGGATGATCGATCATCGCCCCGACGATCTCGCCGGCGTCGGCGGGGGCGTTGGTGATCAGGTTGACGATGCCCTCGCCAAACCCCGCGACGATGAAGGCGGCAATGATCAGCGCGTGGGTGCGGGGACATTGTTCCGATGCCTTCAGGATCACGGTGTTGCCGCATGCCAACGGCATCGCGATCGCGCGCACGCCCAGAATGACCGGCGCGTTCCACGGCGCGATGCCCAGGACAACCCCGGCGGGTTCGCGCAGCGCCATCGCGATGCATCCCGTCTTGTCGGACGGAATGACCTCGCCGCCGATCTGGGTCGTCATCGCGGCGGCTTCACGCACGATCCCTGCCGCCAGCATCAGGTTGAACGTGGCCCAGCCCTGCGTGGCACCAATTTCCGCCATCATCGCTGCGACGAAATCATCGCGCCGGGCTTCGAGCGCATCGGCCGCTTTCATCAGCATCGCGCGGCGCGCATTGGGGCCCATCGCGGCCCAGGCGGGGGCGGCATCGGCGGCGGCATCGGCGGCGGCGGTGGCGTCGGCAACGCTGGCGGCATCGGCGGTGGTCGCAAGCGCACCTGTCACGGGGTTGCGGCGATCGAAGCTAGCCGCCGCCTGGTGATCGACACCCCCGATCGAAAGATAAACGCGGTTCGACATGTCAGCTCCTGCGATTCGTGACGGGCGCCAGCGCGCACGTGAACTTGGGGTCATCGCCGGTCGATCCCGGCACCGGGACCGCCATCTGCGGATAGGGGCACAGCGGGCGCGTCCGTCCCGGCCATGGCGTATCGGGGCCGGCGCTGGCGGGCATGCTCATGGGCGGCTGCCGCTGTTCCACCCATTTCGTGAGCGCGGCGAGCGCATCGAATCGGTCGGTCGCCGGGCCGCCTGCGCAATGGTTCATGCCCGGCACGGCGAACACGCGCACCGTGTCGGCGGCACGCCCCTGCATCCGCGCGTTCACCGCATTCCACCAGGCGATCGTGTCGAGGATCGAAAAGACCGGATCGGATGCGCCATGCGGCACGATCATCTTCGCGCCCCGCCGCACGAAACCGTCGATGTCGGGCGAGCGCGCCGCGATATCGGTCCATGCCGAACGGGGAAACGCCGGGGAGGTCGCAAAGAGACGTGCCGAATCGCGGTCGATATCGAACGTGCGCTGAAACCGCAGCAACGTCTGCGGATCGGTCGTCAGCATCGCCGGCGGGGTGGTGAACACCGCGCCCAGCGAGCCTGCACCGAGCGTCACATTGAGCGCGGGTAGCGTGCCGGGGATACCTATTTTCCAGACCCGCCAGCCGATGGCGCCGATCCCTGCATCCCATGGGAAGGGCGCGTAGAGGGATGCCCCCGCGCTGTTCTTCACGCCACCGATCACTGACGTCATGACGTCGATCTGGGTGGGCGTCAGGCAGCCGGATGACTTGGCGGCGGTACATTGGCGCGCCTGTAAGCGCGGGCGGACCTTTTGCGCGGTGCAGGTTGCGAAGGCGCCGACGATCCCGTCCTTCAGCCCGTCATCGGCGTCACACGCATCAAGGACCGCGTCCTTGATCAGCGACATGTCCGCATTGCTGAAACTGTTGGCCAGTTGGTCGAAACCGCCCGTCGTGCCGCCCGCCGCGCGCGAGAATTGCTGCGTGTCCCACGCTTCGTTCAGCGCCGCCTTGGGCAGCGAAAATCCGGGCGCCGCAGCGACGATGCCGTCGAAGGCCTCGGGATAGCGTTGTGCGAACGCCATGCCTTCCTGCCCACCCTTGGAGCAGCCGTAGAAATAGGAATAGCGTGGGTCGCCGCCGTAAAACGCCTTGATGATTGCGAGCGTGGCGATGCGCACCTTTTCAAGCGATGTGCCACCGTAATTCGCACGGGCAAGCGCATCGAACCCGAAGGCGAGATCGCCGCCGCGCGCGGGATCGGTGTTGCGGGCGTTGTCATGCCCCGAGTCCTGGCTCACCACCGCATAGCCCTGCATCAGCGCTGGCGTATTGCCGGTGCCGATCGCCCCGGTCGCATTGCCGATCACGCCATTGCTGCCGCCGCCGCCCTGAAAGAGGAACCGGTGGTTCCAGTCTATCGGCAGGCGGACGTGGAATTTGATGGCATAGGACTGACCCTCAGCGCCGGTGCGCTGCTCGGTGGTCGCGATCATCTCGCAATGCGCGGGCAGGGGGCCGATGGGCGGGCCGCGATCACCGTCGACCATCGTACCGGCAGCGCGATAGGTCACCGCATCGACGATTGTGTCCGCCGCTGGCCAGGCGACACGGGTAGCCAAGGCAGTACAGCGTGCTTCCGGTGATCCGGCTGTGACAGCAGAGTTAATTAAAGCACTTAAAAACTAAGAAATTAGAGGTTGACTGCTCAAATGGCCTATACATACTGTGCAAAAATCTCAAGCTCAAATAAGTATGCGAGTTAGAAATTGACTATAGAATAGTATTTAGACTTTTCAGAGCACTTCCCTAAGAGCCTTTAAAGAGTTTAGAGTATTTGGTTTAGGCGCGCTCATAGAGCTATCTTGCTTTATTGAGTTCACTTCAAAATGCTTTGCCATTATATCTAGATATTCCTGATCATGATTAGGCTTCATCATGTATGTTTGTCTTGATGGAATTGTTGCAAAGTAAGGAACAATAATGTCTTTTTTATTTTCTTGAATTGAAGTTTCTATTATGCTCATTCTATTTTCCACTTCTTTGGTTAATGATAGATTCGAGCTCCATCCCACAAAACTGTCTACTATGACCAACAAGCAACATAAGATTGGTATAGAGTTTGCTGTGAATGCAGAACCACCAAATTCATTGTGACTTTGACTCATCGATTTGATTCCAATCAAGAAAAATATTGCTGCCATAAAAGTAGTTCTAGGAGAGGTAAAGTTTACTGCTAAAATCATTGGAGCGAGGCTAATAAGACTTGCACCAAACCACACAAGCGACTCACGCTTAATATCCTTTATTTTTTTTATAGAGCCACTCAACATAATAACTACTGAGCCCAATATCAAAGACGAACCTAAATTTCCAGATCCACCAGAGAAATAAGCACCAGCCAAATACATAAAGTATTTTAAAAATATTGATGTGAGGGCTTGATCTTCATAGGTAGCTAATCTTTCATAATTTCCTGGAGCAATAACAAGAACAAGAAAGCCAAGCAAGAGGCAAAGCAAACTCAGGTAAAAGACTGCAGGAATTTCTCTTAACAATTCTTCTTTTTTTAAGTCCCACAACCAATATAAAATTACAAACATCAAGCTACTAAACATCTGAACGCTAGATGTGCCTATAAGAAATGCAAAGACTAAAATAAAAATTCTGCTGATCAGACCGTAATTTAATTTTATGCCTAATAGAATCTTTTGCCTACCATGATTTATCAGGCTTAAAAAAATTAATGAGCAAAAAGTCATGCAAAGGTACACAGAGCCTGTAGCCCAGGCAATTGTTTGCCCAATCTCGGGAATGGCTAACCATAATATTGATGCATAGACAATAAAGTCTTGGTATGACTGCCTGGCAAGGCTGGGAAAACGATTGGTTGAAAGATAATAAGCAAGCACTGCCATCAAAACAAAAATAGGAACAAGTAGCGCCTTATATAACAAAAGATTAATGGAGCTTGATGAGAAGTATGCCCAAATCATCGTATGAAAAATATTTCCACCCCAGGTATTGTAGTAGTCAATGATGAAGGCAATCATTGAGCCATGCTCACTTAAATCCCATATAAAATGTCTATCGTCACCTATCAGAGGGTGCTGCATGACGGATAGGATTGATAGGAAAACAGCAACGCACGCCAGCAGCGCAGTAATTACATAGCTTAACTTTTTTATTTTTATCATGACCATTTATAAAATTTTGTTTTAAGATATAGTCATTCTATTATCACTGAAATAACTACCCAGTACCATTTACCAAAAATATTAACTTTCTTTAAAATATGTCTACTGAACTTTACAAGTCTCTAGAGAATCAAAAAGTTCTTATCTCAGGTGCGACAGGGTTCATAGGCGCTAATCTTTTATTGCAGCTCTTAGAGTTAGGTTGTGATGTCACATGTGTGAACTCTTCAAATCCCCTTAATGAAAAATACAAGAACCTGAAAGTTACACACGTAACATACTCAAATTCGATTGTGTCTATTGAACCTGCATTTCGCAAAGGTACATTCTATGCAATATTTCATTTAGCGGGATATCAGGCATTAGATTTGAATAGTGAAACATTAAATACCACCCTTAACTCAAATATTATGTTTGGCTGTCATTTACTCGAGTTAGCAAGACAATATAATACAGAGCATTTTTTATATGCCGAGTCTTTTTTTCAATTTGATGAGCAAGGCTCTTATCTACCTAGAAATATATATGCAGCTTCAAAGCAAGCTTTCTCAGACATGCTTCTTTCATACTCTATAAACGGCATGAAATGTACATCTTTAGTGCTGTTTGATGTTTATGGACCCTTAGACTCAAGAGATAAATTATTTCAGAGGCTTGATCAGGCATGTGATTCTCAGACAGAGCTATTCTTAACACCAGGCATGCAAATGCACTATGCTATTTACATTACTGATGTGGTTTCAGCATTTTGCCATGCTGCAACAATTTATTCTGGAGATGCGTTCAATAGGTTTTGGGTATTTGGAGAAGGGCGCACTTTAAAAAGTACTATAGAGTTATGGTGTAAAATTAAAGAGAAAAGCTTGAGTATTTCTTGGGGAGCAGTAAGTTATTTCCCAAACCAAGTTTTGAAGCCTTTTACGGGAAAAAAAATACCAGGCTGGGAATCACAAGTTTCATTAAGCGAGGGTTTAAAAAAAATTTAGATATGTCAAAAAAAATAATCTCGATTGTCATTCCTGTGTACAACGAAGAAAAATCTATCAATAGATGTTACGCAGAATTATGCTCAGCTCTTCTGCCACTTATTGATAGCTATGAGTTTGAGTATATTTTTATGGATAATTGCTCTACAGATAGCAGTTTTGAAAAGATAGAAAAAATTGCTTCTCAAGATCCCAGGGTAAGATCTATGTCTTTTTCTAAAAACTTTGGATATCAAAGATCTATCTGGACAGGATATTTTTACAGCAAGGGTGATGCAGCCATTGTTTTTGATTGTGATTTACAAGATCCGGCAGAAATGCTCCCCGAGTTCATCAGAAAATGGGAGCAAGATTTTAAAATTGTTTATGGAATTCGAACGCGAAGACAGGAGGGAGTTTTCATAAACTTTCTGAGGTCTAGCTACTACTCATTTATAAGCGCCATTAGCGAAAATGATTTGCCTCAGGGTGCAGGAGACTTCATGTTAATAGATAGAACAATTTTAGATCTATTAAAAAAAGTCAGTAATCCTAAGGTGTATTTAAGAGGCCTCATTTTTAGCTTTGGATATTCCCGTTTTGGAATACCTTATGCGCGGAATGCAAGAAAAGATGGAGAATCAAAGATTAACCTAAAACAGATGGCAATTATTGGGGCTGATGGAATTGTCAGTCAATCCACTACCCCTTTAAGAATATCTTTTTTGGTTGGCTTGATGGTGGTATTTATAGCATTTGTCCTTTTAATTCTTTTTATATCTTTAAGATTTTTTGATAGTGATCTACCACCGGGCTTTACAACCTTGGTAGTGTTGCTCCTAGCTTCAATATCATTAAATGCTATATTCTTAGGAATTCTAGGCGAGTATATATCTAGAATTTATGAGATATTATTACAAAAGCCCATGTCACTAATTGAAAAATCTGTTAACTTAACTCTAGACTCCTTAGAAAAAGAAGACTAGCACATTTCTCAATAAGTCTTTTAATAGGCTGATAAAATTTAACAGAGCCATTGCGAACTAATTGAATGTTTAAAAAAGAGCCAGTAATAAAAATGAGTTTATTATCTAGAATTTTTTTCTATTCCTTAATCTTTTTAGGCTATTTATTCTTTATGAGTATCTATGCTCCCTTGGGAATCAGCTGGCTTGACTATCATGCAGAAAGAATGACAAATGCTGTAAATTTCCTAAATTTAAATGGTTTTGAGACATTTGGTTTTACTGTCTGGTCTTCTTGTGGAGACTGCATCTTGGAGGGTCTAGAAGAGAATGCAATGTATTCTTCCTTAAATGGAATCTCACTTTTTCCATATATCCTTTTGAACTATTTTGGAGGCATAGAATCCTTGCTGTTCTTTGGACCTATGATTGATAAATTATTTATTTTTATTGGTGCAGTCTTAATTGCAGAACTAATGATTAAATTTATTCAAGATTATTCAAGTCTGCCAGATTATTTAATTGGAATGGCGTGCTTTTCTTTATTTGCTTTATCTCCATGGACCTACAAAATGTTTCTCGATGGTTGGTGGGAAGGATTGTTTCTAATGTGTTTTTTATTTGGTATGGTTGCCTTTCAAAATAAGAGATTTAAATTAGGCTATTTAGTTTTTTTCTTGGCTGGAGTATTCCATCATCTTTGGGCTTTAGTCATTTCTATTTTTTATATTTTATTGATAATTTCATCATACCTATTACCAGGCGAGAGAAAATTCAATAAGTATTTTCCACCCAATATTGTTTCGCCAAACATGAATATGAAATTAATTTTTGCTCTAGCTTTATCTAGCATTATATTTTTCCTCAGCCAGTTTTTAGCAAGCCAATATTTTGTTTTTGGGTCTGGTAGCTCCGTTTTTTTTAGGATGGGTATTTCTGGTAATGATATTTATAATGGTGGATTGATAGGAGCTCTTCAATTTTTGGGAGGAAGTCGTTTTACTCAGTGCTTTCAAGGAATGGGCATGGAGGCTTTCTCTGGTTCAACCATGGTGATTATTGCAATGTACAATTGCCTGTTTTCTATTGCAGGCATGGGAATTATCTCTTTAATAGCAATTTTTGGAGCATATCTTTTAATTAAAAATTCAACATTAGCTATGCAGACACTAATTCCATTAATTTTTGCATTGTTATTTTTTATTGGCGTCTTTCAGCAATCTATGTCCGTTCACTTAATGGGGTACTCATATATTTTCTCAGCAATATTCTCGGTTGGGATAACTTATTTGATGTTGGTACTTCAGAAAAGCTCAGGATCCAATTTACTAGGATTTATTTTTTCCATTCCTTGTTTAGCAGGTATTTTAATATTATCCATAAGAGTAAGTATGCTTTCAGGGATGAGTTAAATCATGTATATATTTAAGGCTTATTCTTACTTCTTACTTTTAATATGAAAAAACTTGCTGTTAGCCAATCAAACTACATACCATGGAAAGGCTATTTTGATATGATTGCGGCTGTCGATGAATTTGTCATCCTTGATGATGTACAGTTTACAAAAAATGACTGGCGTAATAGAAATATAATCAAAACTCCTTTAGGTCCTTCCTGGCTATCTATTCCTGTCGGCAAAAAAATTAATCGAAAAATATTTGAGGTTATGCTTGAAGTTTCCTGGCAAGAAAAACACTGGAAATTAATTGAAGATAACTATAAAAAAGCTAAGTATTTTAAAGACATATCTCATTGGCTAAAACCATTGTACTTAGATCAAGAATACCTTAGTTTGAGTGAAGTGAATTTTCATTTTATTAATGCAATTTGCTCTTATTTGAGGATTAAAACCAAGATTTATGATTCTAGAGATTTTACTTTAGTTGATGGAAGATCTGAGAGGCTCATTGATCTATGCAAACAGTTGGGGGTTGCTCAATATTTTTCTGGTCCGTCGGCTAAGGATTACATTGACCAAAAATTATTTAATGAGTCGAATATTAACATTTGTTGGATGAACTATAATGACTATCCTATTTATCCCCAGTTGTGGGGTGATTTTGAGCATAGCTTGAGCATCCTTGATCTTTTATTCAATTGTGGTGCAAAATCTTTTGAATACATGCTAAATACTCAATCATGAAGATATCAATAGTCTCCACTCTCTTTTTTAGCCAAGAAACAATTCCTGAGTTTTGCCAGCGAGCAGCCTTGTCGGCAAATGGATTAGCGGATGAAAGTTACGAAATTATTTTAGTTGATGATGGGTCTCCAGATAATAGCTTACAAAAAGCACTAGAAATGCAAAAAATTAATAATAAGATCAAAATCATCGAGCTTTCAAGAAATTTTGGCCATCATAGAGCCATGATGACTGGCTTAAGTCACGCTAAAGGAGAATATATTTTTTTAATAGACTCCGATTTAGAGGAAAAACCCGAGTATTTAAACGATTTTCATGACTCCATGATAGATCAGCAAGCAGATGTAATTTATGGTGTTCAGTCTTCTCGAAAGGGCGGCTTATTTGAAACAGTAAGTGGTAATTGGTTTTGGAAAATATTAAATATTATAAGTGGTCTAGAGTTTCCAAAGAATATTTCAACCATAAGGCTCATGAGCCAAGCTTATGTAAAAGCGCTGTTATTGCATCAGGAGCGTGAAATTTTTATTGCAGGATTATGGTTAATCACTGGCTTTAATCAGCAACCTTTTTTAATTAACAAGCTAAGCCACTCTAGGTCTTCTTATTCTCTAAAATTAAAAATTGAATTATTGATTAATTCGATTACCTCATTCAGTAACAAGCCATTAGTTGCAATTTTTTATGCAGGCCTCTTTATTTTTATAGCTGCCTTTATTTATACATTATTTCTAATATTTCAATGGGTATTTCTGCTGAAGACATTGGCTGGATGGACATCTGTAATGGCCTCAGTATGGTTATTAGGTGGAATGATCATTTCATTTATTGGAGTTATTGGCATGTATCTTTCTAAAGTTTTTACTGAGACTAAAAACAGACCCTACTCAATAGTGAAAAAGATCCATGAAGAAAACTAAAACAAAAAAAATTGTTTTTTTAACGTCCGGAGATGGGGGGAATCTTCATTTTTTAAGCGAAGTTATTAAAAATAACTTGCTTAAAGATGCTGAAATCGTAGAGGTGATAAGTGATAGAGAGTGTAATGCTATTTTGATTGCCAAGAAAAATCAGCTCCCTAGCTCTAATGTCGACTTTTCAGAAAATGATCAGGTGCAGCTACTTCAAAAGCTATCAAAAATTAATCCTGATTTAATTGTAACAACTGTCCATCGCATTCTTCATAAGTCTATTGTTACTATGTTTCATGGGAAACTTATAAATTTGCATTATTCTCTGCTGCCTTCGTTTGGGGGTAGCATTGGCATGTCCCCAGTTCATGATTCCATTAAATTTGGTTCCAAGTTCCTTGGTGTCACTGTTCACTATGCGGAAGAGCAGGTAGATATGGGCAAGCCAATTGCTCAAATTATATTCCCTATCTTCGATGAATCTTTAACAATAGAAACTCAAAACTTAGTTTTTAGATCTGGATGTTTGTGTTTATTAGCAGCCATTTACTCAAAATTTAATCCGTGTTTTGGAGGTAATGAATCTTGTATACTTAAAGTACAGAATAAAAATTGCCTTCTTAGCGGAGCTATTCTTCCGGCTGAGAGCAAAAATTTAGATGAAAATTTTTGGCTCGATATTCAAAATGCAGTGCAAAAAATTGCTAAATAAGAGTTTGAAGGAGAG
>ENA-ORXF01002320-ORXF01002320.1-marine-metagenome-genome-assembly--contig:-NODE-2320-length-11451-cov-6.504308_pt1 | contig 11451 bp, 11 predicted proteins | sample MGYA00237864_ERZ511476 | MGnify/ENA primary metagenome ERZ511476 (study PRJEB26306, sample SAMN06343908) | marine metagenome | isolation source: coastal waters | place: Atlantic Ocean: West Antarctic... | reverse complement strand
GCAGCTTACCCCTATGCCTATGATTATGTAGATACAATATCATATGATAAACTTATATTTGGGGTAGGCAAATCAGGAATTGACTTTGGTAAGGAATTAGCTGACAAATACAAACTACCTACAGAACCCAAATCAGTACAAATTGGTGTTAGATTTGAAGCACCACAGCATCACTTTCAAAAATTAATTGATGTAAGTTACGATTTTAAATTATACCAAAAGTTTGAAGAGAAAGGTGTGTCATTACGTTCATTCTGTACAAATAATAATGCCGCTTATGTAGCTGTTGAAGATACATATGGCAACCATAGTTACAATGGACATGCTAAAAAGGATGAATCATATCGTAATAATATGACTAATTTTGGTATTTTAATGGAAATTAAAGGTATAGATAAACCATTTGATTGGTCAAGAGAAGCAGTTAAAAAACTACAAATAAACGAAACAGGTACATATTTTTCCCCTAGTAAAAGAATACCATCTAAAACATCTGAAGGTGAGTATGTTAAATGTGTTGTAGTAGATAGTATGGATTCTTTATATGATGCCTTGGGTGATTATGCTTTACATATTGAAGATTTTATTGAAGATATGAAAAAGGTATTTCCAACATTAGGGAATGATTGGGGGGTTTACATGCCTGAGGTAAAATATTTATCACCTGAGCCTTTAGTTAATTATGATAATCTAAGTTTAACTAGGTTCCCTAATATCCATTTCGTAGGTGATGCTCTGTCAGCAAGGGGAATTACAGTTTCAGGAGCACAAGGTACTTATGTAGCAGAATCAATTTTAAAAGTAAAAAAAGTGAAAAAAGTCAACTCAAGAACATATGGTAAATCAACAACAAGAGATATGAAATTAACTAGAGAAGAATCAGATGGTAGTAAAACAACAGCGTATGTTTTACAAATTGAAGGAGTTGCTAAATTCCATAATTGGGATGGACCTGCAGTTATAAATAAACAACAAAAGGTTAAGGATTATTACCTCTCGGGAATTAAACATACAAAGGATGATTGGGGGGAAATGAGAAAACATAGAGATGGTTTACCTCCTTCAAAAAGAGCAGCACCTAGTGGATACACAAACCGAAGCTAAAATGAAAATAGGATTCACAGGTACTATGAGTGTTGGTAAAACTACATTAGTTAAAGCACTCTCTAAACTTGAACAATTTAAGGATTACACTTGCACCACTGAACGCAGCAAGTATCTCAATTCACTAGGTATTCCCTTAAACCATGATACTACTATTGAAGGTCAAACTATTTTCTTAGCTGAACGTATAACTGAACTTATGCAAGAGAAATTAATCACAGATAGGACTATCTTAGATGTAATGGCTTTTACAAATACTGCTAGAAAAGTAAGCCATATAGATGGGGACGCCTTTGAAGAATATTCTAAACGTTTTATTAATCAATATGATCATATATTTTATATTCCACCAAGGGGGATAGAAATCGAAGATAATGGAATCCGTGAAACTGATGAAAAATATAGAGATAAAATTAACAATGAAATCTCAAAACTTTTAACCAAATACCGCCCACGATATACCATTTTAGAAGGAACAACAGAGGAACGAATTAAACAAATATTAAAAACAATTAACTTCTAGACCTTCTGTCTATGTATATATGATGGCTAATATAAAAGAAATAATAAAGCAGGAGTACATTAAATGTGCAAAAGATCCTATATATTTTATGAAAAAATATTGTTGGATCCAACACCCAACAAGAGGTAGAATCCAATTTAACTTATTCCCCTTCCAAGAAGGTGTCCTTAAGTTATTACAAAAAAATGATAGAAGTATTATTCTTAAATCTCGCCAATTAGGGATTTCAACTTTATCCGCAGGTATTTCGTTGTGGATGATGATTTTTCAAAAAGATAAAGCAATACTTGTAGTTGCAACAAAACAAGACACAGCTAAAAACCTAGTAACAAAGGTAAAATTCATGTATGATGAATTACCTTCCTGGTTACAAATTGGGTTTGTAGAAAATAATAAATTAGCACTCCGACTTAAAAACGGATCACAAATTAAAGCAGTATCAGCAGCTGGAGATGCAGGTAGATCAGAAGCTATTTCTTTATTGATTATTGATGAGGCGGCATTTATTGAAACTAATAAAATAGACGAAATATGGGGTTCATCACAACAAACATTATCTACTGGAGGTAAAGCTATTATACTTTCTACACCAAATGGAACGGGAAATTTTTTCCATAAAATGTGGGTAAGAGCAGAAGAAAATAGAAATGGATTTATACCTATTAGATTACCATGGACAGTACACCCTGAAAGAAACCAAGCATGGAGGGATAAACAAGATGATGAGTTAGGTTTACGAATGGCTGCACAAGAGTGTGATTGTGATTTCTCAACCTCTGGTAATACCGTATATGATGTTGATCTTTTAAAATACTATGAGCAAACTTTTGTTTGTGAACCTGTAGAAAAAAGAGGTATTGGAGGAGACTTACATATATGGGAATACCCAGACTACTCAAGAAATTATATGGTAGTGGCAGACGTTGCTAGAGGAGATTCTAAAGACTTTTCAGCCTTTCATATTATAGACATCGAAAGTGCTAAACAAATTGGTGAATTCAAAGCACAAATAGGCACTAAAGAATATGGACATATGTTAGTGGCAGTTGCTACTGAATATAATAATGCTTTACTTGTAATTGAAAATGCAAATATAGGTTGGAATACAATTCAAGTAGTAATAGATAAAAATTACCCTAGATTATATTACTCACCTAAAGGAGACGCAGCAACAAACGCAGAAGCCTTTTTAGCAAAAGGGTATGACATAGTAGATACAACTAAAATGACACCTGGGTTTACAATGAGTATGAAGACTCGACCTTTAACCATTGGTAAGTTAGATGCTTACCTAAGAGAAAAATCAATTATTATTCAAGGTAAAAGAACATTAGAAGAAATGAGAACCTTTATCTGGAAAAATGGTAGGCCCGAAGCACAATCAGGTTATAATGATGACCTAGTAATGTCCCTAGCTACAGGATGTTATATTAGAGACACTGCTCTTAAATTTGCGCAGCAAGGTATAGACATAACAAATGCTACACTAAAAAATTGGCAACGAGATGCTCCTACTATTTATACCGGTAAGACAACCAAAAAACAAGCAGGATGGACACAAGATATGGGAGAACACGGAGAGCAGGATTTAACTTGGCTTCTTTAATATTTATTACTATATAAACAAACATGGCAGATACTAGTATATTTTCGAGATTAAGGAGACTATTTTCGAATGACGTTATTATAAGAAACGTTGGTGGAAAAAACCTAAAAATTATGGACACTGGCAGGATCCAAAAATATGGAAACCTGGCAACTAATTCACTTTATGATAGATTTACCCGCTTACACAAACCAGCGGGTTCTTCACTTCAATATAACCCAACACTCAATTATCAGTCAATGCGACTGCAGCTTTATAGTGATTATGAAGCAATGGATCATGATCCTATTATCGCATCTGCACTTGATATTATTTCAGATGAAACTACATCGCGAAATGAGTATGGTGATGTTTTAAAAGTAAATTCATCAAATGAAAACGTTAGAAAAGTATTACATAATTTATTTTATGATGTACTTAACATTGAATTTAATCTATCTACATGGATTAGAAATATGTGTAAATATGGTGATTTTTACCTAAAGATGGAGGTATCTGAAAAATTTGGAGTTTACAATGTAATTCCCCTTTCAACATACGAAGTAGTAAGAGAAGAAGGAACCGACCCTGACAATCCATCTTACACCAGATTTACACTTGACCCTAATGGACTAGCTTCAGGAGCTACAAACACAATTAGACGAGACCAATTTACACTTGAGAATTATGAAATAGCCCACTTTAGACTACTTACAGACTCTAATTACCTTCCCTATGGTAGATCATTTTTAGAGCCTGCCCGTAAAGTATTTAAACAATTAATGTTAATGGAGGATGCGATGCTTATTCATAGAATTATGAGAGCACCTGAAAAAAGAGTATTCTATGTTAATGTTGGAGCTATACCACCCGAACAAGTAGAACAGTTTATGGCTGAAACTGTTAATAAAATGAAGAAAACACCTTACATTGATCAAGAAACAGGTGATTATAACTTAAAATATAATATGCAAAACATTACTGAGGACTTCTACATCCCAGTAAGAGGAAATGATACAAATACAAGAATCGACACTACAAAAGGACTCGAGTATGATGGTATTCAAGATATTGATTATTTAAAGCATAAAATGATGGCTGCCCTTAAAATTCCAAAACCATTCTTAGGTTATGAAGAGGGAGTAGAAGGAAAATCAACACTTGCAGGTATGGACATTAGATTCGCTCGCACAGTTGAACGCATTCAACGAATTGTAGAATCTGAATTAACTAAGATAGCACTTGTTCATTTATATTCTCAGGGATTTGATGATAAGGATTTAGTAGATTTTGATTTAGCCTTAACAACTCCATCAATTATATATGAACAGGAAAAAGTTGAACTTTACACTGCTAAAACAACTGTAGCTAAAGAAATGATAGACGGACAGCTATTTAGTAAAGATTGGGTTTACGAAAATGTATTTGGATTATCACCAGACCAATATAATATTGAAAAAGATCTTATGGTAGGTGAAGCTATGGAGAAATTTAGATTATCTCAACTTGAGAATGAAGGAAATGATCCATCAGAATCCGGTATTTCTTATGGTACACCCCACGACCTTGCATCGTTATATGGTAATAAACGCGATAAATCAGTAGGACCCGCACAAGTACCAACGGGGTATGATGAGGAGGAACCAGGTCGTCCAGTTGAAAAACCAACATCATATGGCACTGATAAAAGTAATTTAACAAGAGATCCATTAGGTAAAAAAGGATTAAAACCTGCTTCACCAGAAAACCCCCTAAGACCAGGCAGAATACCTACACTAGAGGCAGACAATTTAAAAAAATCTCTTCAAAAAATAAAGAACAAAAAACAAATCCTAAAAGAAGACAATAGTGAAGGAATGTTATCTGAAGAAAACCTTAAGCCTTAGGAACAGCTGTATATTTATATACAGATAAATAGCATAATCCAACATGAAAATCAAACATTCTAAGTACAAGAATACTGGAATCTTATTTGAGCTCCTTACCAGACAACTAACGTCGGACACCATTGCGGGTAATGATCAAAAGGCTCTAATATTTTTAAAGAAGCACTTCAATACTAAAACAGAGCTTCTTAAAGAATATAAGATATACCATACTTTAGCTACACAAAAGTATAATAAAGATATCCAAGCTACAATGTTAATCAATACATTATTAGAAGCCCATGGAAAATTAAATAAAAGTCAATTAAGAAGAGAAAAGTATAATTTAATTAAAGAAATTAAAGAAACATACAATGTAAATGATTTCTTCAAAGCAAAAATAACAGATTATAAAATAATGGCATCCATTTATAATTTACTTGAAAACACAAATGCCACACCTTTATCAATTGTTAATTCTAAAGTAACACTTTTAGAACATATTACATTTAAGTCTATAAAAGAAAAAAAAGATGTTGTTTTAGAAAATTTTAGTAAACAAGATAGTGATACAAGGTTACTTACATACAAAGTTTTACTTGAAAAATTTAATGATAAATACAGCGGACTAGAAGATAACCAAAAAACCCTATTAAAAGAATATGTTAACAGCGTTACTAATAGCCCTGCTCTTAAGTCTTATCTCAACCAAGAAATCAAAACAGTTAAAAAAGATCTTTCAAAATATTCTAAAAAAGTTGAAGATAAAGCAGTAGCTATTAAATTAAATGAAACAAAAGAATTGATTAAACCATTAGATAAAAAAACATCAGTAAATGATGATAATGTTATTAACTTACTTAACTATTATGAGTTAATAAATGAGTTAAAAACTATCCATGGTTAGTCTTGTTGATATATATAATATAAAAGAATCTATTATTCTTGAAGATTTAAAAGACTCTGGAAATCCTTCTAGTGGAGATAAAGGTAAAAATAGAGAAAAAGAATTTTATTTTGTGGATGAACCTACAGATTCAGAAACAGGAAAAACAACTTCTAAAGTAGTATATAAACGTTCTTTTGCCAATATGGTAAAAGATATAGAAGCAGAAGCTGTTGATATGAAAAAATTATCAGATGAAAATCCTGATGATTTAGTAATATATAAAATGGCAGAAGAATTAAAAGAAATATTTAATACTTTTAGAACACATGTTAGAAAAAATTATCCTGACGAATACAAAAAACTAAAAGAAGAAGAAATAGATGAAAATACATTAGGAGGAGCAGGCGCAGGAGCTTCATTTAATGCAGGAAATAGTATGGCATACATGTCAAATAATGCTTTTAAGAAAAAAAGAAAAAAATAATTATGTTACTAACAGAATATAGACCATTTAAAGTAGATAGACAATTAGCAGAACAATCTATAAAAAATAATAAACCTTTAATAGTTACAGGTGTTTTACAACGTGCTGAAGCTAAAAACCAAAATGGTAGAGTTTACCCTACAGAAATTTTAAAAAGAGAAGTTGAAGAATATATGAAAGGCCCTATAGCAGAAAACAGAGCAATGGGTGAATTAGACCACCCAGAATCTTCAGTAATTAATTTACAAAATGTTTCACATACAGTTAAAAAATGTTGGTGGGAGGGTGATGATGTTATTGGTGATGTTGAAATATTAGCTACCCCAGCGGGAAATATTTTAAAAGCATTATTTGCAGCAGGTATTACAGTTGGAATATCTTCTCGTGGTATGGGTTCAGTGTCAGAAAATATAGTTGAACAAACAGTAACAGTACAAGATGATTTTGAATTGTTATGTTGGGATTTTGTTTCAACACCTTCCACACATGGTGCTTTTATGGAAGTTAAAAAACAAGGCATTCAAGAATCAAAAACAAAACAACAAATATATAAATATACTAATATCAATAATATTATCAGAGATATTTTATGTGATAATACAGGTGTTTGTAGACTATAATAACTATGAAAAAACAATTATTACACGAAAGATTCCAAGAACTAGCAGGTATTAAACCTTTATACGAGCAAGATTCTAGAAGACCTAAAGACATTGAATTTGACAATGCCCAAGCGATGGACAGATTAACTCCAGATGATAAAGATAAAATGGGGAAAATCCAACAAATGATGAAAGGTGAAAGAAAAGAATACAAAAAAGTAAAAGTAAATATTTTAGATGATGAAAAAGAAGTAACAATTGATAGTAAAGGAGGGGGTCTTAATGATGTTACAATTAGCTGGAATGAACCATGGGGGGAAGAATTACATAATGTAGAATTTGAACAAGGAGATTCTATGGGGGATGCTGAAGCTTATGATGAAGCAATGACTTGGGAATATACAGCAGAATCAGAAGATGGAATGTGGAAATTTATGGTACATGTAGGTAAAGATCCTAATGAAGATGCTGATACAATTTGGAATATTGAATGGGATTATTTAGAAATAGACAAAGAAAAAGAAGAAATTTATAAAGTTGGAGATAAAGTATTGGCTTTAATGAGAGGTACAAAAGCCAATGGGCATCAAAATGCTACCATTACAGGTATTGATAAAGAAGATGGTGTTTTAAGAAAAACGGATAATCCTGAAACACTTTTATCAGTATATTCAGAAGAAGAAGATTTAGAAGATGAAATTTTTGCAAGAGAAATAAAAGGTTTTAGTGAATTGAATGAAGGTTCTTGTGGTACAAAAGATGATACTACGACTAGGATGAGGGAAGTAATTAAAAATGAAATTAAAAAATTACATGAGACAGATTATGCAGATAGATTAGCTAATTCTGGTACAGATTCAGACGGCAGAAACACATGGGGCGATAAAACAGGTTATTCTGATAAGGAAATGGCTCAGGGAAAGGGTAAGTTAAAAAATTATCCTGATAAAGATGGTAGAAATGTATGGGGTGATAAAACAGATTATTCTGATAAGGAAAAAGCAAACAAATTTGACCATTCTAAATTTGACTTTCAGGAAAAAGTAATAAAAGCATCATTTGTATACACTGAACAAGGAGGCCGTTTTTATTCATTAACTCTTTCTACAAGTGATGACCGACAAATAAAATTAAAATATGGTGAAGCTAATGCATGGTTAAAAGACACATTAGAATACATTCATGAAGGTGATTTAATACCAAGACATTATGGTTCAGGTTTAGAAGATTTAGATTTAATAGTAGACAGATTAAAAGAATTAGGAATAGAATCAAGCCATGGAGATTACATGGATGTAAGCTAAAAAAAAGTTATGTTAAAAAAAGAATTTAGAAAAAAGGACGTAAACAGAGCCCGTAACCTAATTACAGGTAATACTAATGCGTCTACAGGTACACAAATTGGTTATAAAAAAGAAACAAAAGAATATAAAGAGGGTGATGTTTGGACTGAGAATAGAAAAACTTGGACAATTAAAAATGGTATTAAACAAACAATATCAAAATTAGATAAAATTAAAAAAGAGGTATTTATGCCTTTATGTTGTCCTGAATGTAGTAAAGTAATGAAAAAACGTTTAGATAAACCTCATTATAAATTACATAAAAAATGTTATGATTGTGTTATTGATTTTGAAGGTAAATTAAGAGTTAGGGGTGAGTATGATAATTACATTAAAAATTTAAAAGGTAAAAACAGTATTGATATATTAAATGAATTAGAATCTACTTTATTAGATGCTGTTAATGTATCAAATTCTAGTTTTGTATCGGAAGATGGTGTTGTTGAAAGATGGGTAGGAGGTATCGATAAAAATAAATTTACTAAAGAAATCAAAGAAGCAGCTAAAGTTAAAAGAGAATACATAAATAAACAATTAAATGACTAAAAAAGAACTTTTAGAATTAATTAGAGATGTAATTCAAGAATACACAGGTACGGGAGCTGGTGGGGGAAACGCAGGTGATGGTAATAATATTGTTTCTCCTCGTATAGGAGGTTCTTTTCACACTGATGAAGATGAATTAGAAGATTATACAAACAAAAATGTGGGTTATGGCGCTATGGGAAACCATACTAGTGGAATGGAAAAAAATAAAGGTAGTTTTAATAATTTCCCCAATACAAGATTTTAGCAAAAAAACGTGGTTTCTCCAAAATAGTTTCATACGTATCATAAACAATAAAGGTTACAAAACAAATTAAACTCCTATGAGAGATTAAAAACACATAAAGTACTAAATGTACTTCAAAAGCACAAGAACAGTAGTCAGCTGTTCCTGTTTTCAAATTAACTTAATATTAACTAAAACAAAAATTATGAAAAAATTAATTATGACAATGACTGTAGCTATTCTAACAACATTTGCTGCATCAGCACAATTTATGGTAGTAACTACTGTAAACACTCCTGACAGCGACTTAAACGAAGAATGGGGTACAACAAATTTTACTAATAACATTGGTATCGGGTATGTTTACAACGATAAATGTGTTGTTGGTTTGGTAAAGGCAGGAGAAGACGCTGAAGGCGAAACTTCTTACGACCTTTGGGGCCGTTACAACTGGAACGCAAACATGTATGTTTCAGTACAAGCACCAACAGAAGAAATGATGGACAACTTAACAGTTGGACTAGGTTATTCTTATGATGTGTGGAAAGGACTTCACGTTGAACCTAATTACAGCATGGGTTTAAAAGAAGATGAAAATGGTGAAAGAGAAGGTTCTTTCAACTTAGGTTTATCTTACAAATTTTAAGCAGTACTAATTAAAAAAAGTCCTGGTAACAGGCATTAAAAAAATGGAAAAAGTATTTTCAACAGTAAAAGGATTTTTAGGTGGATTAGGAGCATTATTTATGGCTTTCATCCCCGTAACAATCTTATGGTACGTCTTAACAGGCGGAACAGTATTTGGAATGGATGCAATCGCTAATTTAACTTCTTTAGTAAAAGGATTTGGAGAAGGTGGTTTCGTAGGATTAGTAGTTTTAATCTTAGTAGCATCATTTTTTACAGATAAAAAGTAATTTTTAATTAAATAACACATTAAAGGCGCCTATGGCGCCTTTTTTGGTTCCCTTCCCCCCATTATATGTATGTTGGAACATACGCGCTTCCCAATAAGCCGTCCCTGACTATTTATAACCCTATTAAGGATCCTAATATCCTTATTTCCCGTACAACTTATTAACGAGACTCGAAAGAGAAAAAACTATTTAAAAATGGCAAAAAACATTTTAAAAGAGGCTATCGCTGACGCTAAGGCAGTTCGTGAAGTTGCTCTTGCAAATGCAAAGGCCGCATTAGAAGAAGCTTTTACACCTAGATTACAATCTATGTTATCTGCAAAATTATCTGAGGAATTAGATGAAGGAGAAGACAAAGAGGAAATCGAAGAAATGTATGAAGATGATCCAAGAGCAGATAAAGAAATGGATGAAAACATGTATGAAGATGAAAAAGAAGATTTAGATGAGGAAATTGATTTGGAAGAAATACTATCAGAACTAGAATTAGAAGAAGGTGATGACTCAAAAGAAGAAACAGTCGATGAAGCTAAGGACAAAGATGAAGAAACTATGGACGAAGCAAAAGACGAAGAAGAAGAAAAATTAGACGAAATGGGTCGCCCAGTGTACAAAGCTGAAGAAGCAAATAATGCTCACTATAAAGCTGATTATGTACATGAGGGTTTATTAGATTTTCTAAAAAAGAAAAAAGCAGAAGCTCCAATAAAAACTGCAGACTCTAACCCAATCATAGGAGTTGATTACGATGGTAATTATATTCGTAAAGACGGTACTATGGCTGAATCTGATTTTAATTTAGATGCTCTTCTTGAGGAAATTAACAATTTAGACGAAACAGAAGAAGAAGAAGTTAACGAAGTAGTAGCAGCAGCAGCAGTTGGTGCCATTATGATTGGTGCACTTCCACTTATGGCTGTACAAGGAGCTTTAGAAAGTAAATCACCAGAAGAATTAGCAGATTGGAAAGGAAGACATCCTAATTTAGCAAAACTTATGGACGTTTTAGGTGCAACAGCTCAAGGTATTAAAAAGGGAAGAGACAGTTTCCAAGAGTCAGCATATGGTTATCAAGAAGGAGCAGAAGCATCAGTAGCCTCACCAGAAGAAATGGCTAAAGCAGAAGCAGAATTAGCTAAAACTATGGGTGAATCTACGATTAATTCTGAACTTGAAGAAACAAAAGCAGCTCTTGAAGCAATTCGTACTGAACTTCATGAAGTTAATTTATTAAACTCAAAATTACTGTATGTTAACAGAATCTTTAAAGCAAACAATTTATCTGAAGGACAAAAACTACGTGTAGTTGAAACTTTAGACAATGCGTCAAACGTTAAAGAAGCTAAGTTAATTTACGAAACAATCAA
>ENA-ORXF01002319-ORXF01002319.1-marine-metagenome-genome-assembly--contig:-NODE-2319-length-11454-cov-98.146963_pt1 | contig 11454 bp, 6 predicted proteins | sample MGYA00237864_ERZ511476 | MGnify/ENA primary metagenome ERZ511476 (study PRJEB26306, sample SAMN06343908) | marine metagenome | isolation source: coastal waters | place: Atlantic Ocean: West Antarctic... | reverse complement strand
TAAAATCATATGCAACACCTAAAGATAATTTAGGGCTTGGTTCAAACTTTAAATCACTTCCTTTATAATCTCCTTTATTTTTAAAATCACCAAAAGGAAATAATTCTACTCTTGTGGTGTATTGATGACCGCCCACATTACCTGTAGTAATATTTCTTCCTTCACCTTGGGCAATAGAAAATATTTCTTTTACTAAAAAAGTGTCGGTTAAATTAAAATGGTGTCTTAGTTGTATACCTATATCTCTGTCTATTGTAAATCTACTGTTTAATAAAGAACGGTCTACTTGCTGCAAGTTTGCAGATGATATAACGCGCTCTCTGTTTCCTGGTAGTTTTGTTTGCCCAAACCATAAGACAAAGTTACCAGAGAAATTCCATTTTAAAACAGCATCTAAAATCTGCCTAGATGCATTACTTGTGTATATAGATGCTCCAGATTGATCTCTATTAGACAACCCTAATTCTACTTTATATTTTAATTTTGGTGAAAATGCAAAACCATCAAATTTCAAACGAGAACGTCTAATTAACATGGAAGATTCTGGATTGGATAATCCATTGTTAACATCCCATTTACTCGTTGCAAGTGATTGAAAACGAAGACCAACTTTCATAGACCAAGTACTGTCTTGCCCCATTAAATTAAAAAGTCCTTTTCCAAATTTGGGTGCGTTTGGTTCTTGAGCATTGGCGCTATAAAACGCACAAATACAGCTTAGAGTTACTACACCGCGTAGTTGAGATAATTTCATTACTATTAGTTTTTGTCGCTACAAAGAACTGATAATAATGTTAAGGCAATGTTATCTAGAAGTTACTAAAATATAAAAAAACTGCCTTAGCTAAAGGCAGTTTGTCATATAAAATAGTCGACAAAAACTAATAAATTATAATGACTTTTTATCTCTAAAGATTGCCACAAATATGCAACTTGAAGTTTAACTTAGTGTTTCATCTAAATTAAAAAATAGTTAAGAGATCTTGCGAATTAACCTTTAATTGTTGTTTCTATAATACAACCATAATTTACAGCTAACATATACTTTACAATAGAGGTAGACTTTTGTGTAAGTAAACAACAACTATGATGAAAAAAATAATTTGTATTGTTATTATAGCATTCAGCCAATTATTAAGTGCACAAAATAAGGCCACTTTAAAGGGTTTATTGACAGATAAAGAAGCAAATAATGAATCTTTACCTTTTGCCAATGTTTTTATATTAGGAACGAATATTGGAACAACCACAGATTTTGATGGGAACTATTCTTTTAAGATTCCTGCTGGGACACATATTGTTTCTTTTAGTTTTTTAGGGTATAAAACAGTAGAAAAAACAATTACAATTGCAGTATCAGAAACACTAGTTCTTAATCAAATAATGTCTGCTGAAGAAGGCGTTGCTTTAGATGAAATTATTGTAAAGTCTTCTTTGGGTAAAGAATCTGTAAACGCACTTTTGTTAGCGCAAAAGAAAGCGACTGTAATAATAGAAAGTATTGGAGCGCAAAGGTTAGCAAAAACTGGAATTTCCAATGCAGCAAATGCGACTACTAAAATTTCTGGAGTTACTAAAAGTGAGGGCTCAGGTAGTATATATATAAGGGGTCTGGGAGATCGTTACCTGTCCACTACTATGAATGGTTTGCCAATTCCTTCAGATGACGTAGAAAATAAAAACATCAATTTAAATTTATTTTCTACCAATATTATAAAGAACATTGGTATTCGTAAAACATACAGCACAAATGGCTATGCAGATCAAGGTTCTGGTAACGTAGATGTAAACTCTAAAGAATACTCTAAAAAAGGATACTCTATTTCTTTTTCAGGCGGAACAAATACAAATGTTGCAGGTCTTTCAGATAACTTTAGAACAACAATTACCAATACAGATGTTGCTTTAGGTTTTCATCAAAAACAATTTGCATTACAAGATTTAATTACAAGACAAGGTTGGGATACTGAGACATTATCTGCACCCATAAATTTTAATGCTTCTTTTTCTGTAGCGAAGAAATTTGAAGTATTTGGTAAAGGTGTAACTGTATTTTTCACAGGTTCTCATGCTAAAACTTTCGATTATCAAAAAGGATTATTTAGAGCTTACAGGTCCAATGTTCTAGATAGAGAGTTTACAGATGTAGAGCAATATGCTACAAATTCTAATACTACTGGGTATGTAAATGTTGGTATAAAGTTAAATAACACCAACAAAATTAAATACAATACACTTTTTGTAAATACAGGCGTAGATAACTTATATGAGCAAGGTAGAAACGGTTTAGGATATGTTTTTGATCAAGATCCTCAAGAAATAGGTGCCTTTGTAAGAGATCAAAATTTTAGACAAACTACCTTATTTATCAATCAACTTTTAGGAGAACATAAGTGGAGCGAAAACAATACTTTAAATTGGGCTGGAGGGTATAATTTTGTCTTGGCAGAGGAGCCTAATAGAATTAGAAATGAAGTAAATATTTTAGAAGTTACTGTTTCACCAGAGATACAATATGCACACGTAGGTGATTTTCAACAAAGAAAGTCTAGCCAGAAAATTCAGGATAAAGAATACAACGCTTTAATTGATAATAAATGGGCTTTTGGATTGAAGGATGAAGATGATAGCAAGCCCTACGCTTTAAACTATGGGTTAAATTACAGACAAAAAGAAAGAACGTTTAAATCTTTATTTGTGGGTGTTAGAGCAAAAGATTTTATAGCACCTTCTGTAGACGAATTATCAACAACGTTTAACAATCCTAATTTTAATAATGGTTTAACTTTAAGGCTTAGGGAAGCAGATAGATACCAAGCAGAATTAGACATTGTTGCTGGTTTTGTGAATTTTGATTTTCAATTAGAGAATAAATTATCAGGTAATTTAGGAGTGCGTTTTGAGAGAGATGAAATAAATGTAATTTGGGATGTTGCTAATTTTGTAGGCAGAGTTGGAGTTCTAAACAGAACTTATGAAAGTGTATACCCAAGTATAAATTTAAAATACGAATTAGGAGAAAATAAATACATACGTTTTGCTTCTAGTATTACACAAACACTACCGGAGTTTAAAGAGTTATCTCCTTTTGAATATGTTTCTCCAACCGGGCGTGTAACGAAAGGAAATCCTGATTTGGAGAAATCAGAAATTTATAATTTCGATTTAAAATATGAAGTATTTCCAAAAAGAGGGCAACTTTTTTCTGCTGCTGCTTTTTATAAACAAATTAATAGTCCAATTAATTTATCACAAACAAGAGGTTCTTCTGGTTATTTTATATACTCAAATATAGGAGAAAAGGCAAATGTGTATGGTTTAGAATTTGAAGTAAAAACAGATTTATTAAAAAATGATGAAGATCAAGGTATCTTAAATATTACCGGTAACGTAACTAAAATGTGGTTAGAGCAAGATTTGTTAAAAGAATTTCAATATAAAGACATCACAACTTCTAGTTTACAAGGCGCGTCAGATTTTATAGCAAATGGTACTTTGAGTTATAGTAATAAAAAGGAAAACGAATTTATTGCAACGTTAACTGGTAACTATTCATCAGATAAGATTTTTGCATTAGGTTCTCCAGAAGATTTTGCAAACAGTGCTGCTTTATATAACGATGAAATTATAGAAAAAGGATTTGTAGCCTTAGATTTTGTTGTTAGCAAAGCCTTAACAGATAGTCTATTGATCAAGTTCATAGGTAGAAATATATTAAATCCAGAGATTAAACAAACTCAGAAAGTTAAAAGTTTGATTACTAGTATAGAAACTAATGAAACAGTACTTTCTTATAAGAAAGGTAGCCAATTAACAGTAAGTATCAAATATACATTTTAGGTAATTAACCATTACTTAACAAAAGAACTTGTTTTATCAAAAACCTAACATACTATTAATATTTAGTTAAACAGAGATAGAGAATAAGACAATAACTTTGTATAAAATAATAATTATACTAAACTAAAATGAAAAAATCAGTTTTTAAAATTTTAAACATCGTAACATTTTGTTTTGTTACTTTAACATTTATTAATTGCGGTAGCGAAGAGCCGGATATTATAATGGAATCAACAGATTCTGTAGTAATTGAAAGTTTAAAATCTGGAATCATGAACGGTAATCTTGATGAAGATTTTACGTTAGATTCAAATCAGACATACAATTTAAGTGGTTCTTTTATCGTAGAATCTGGAGCAACATTAACAATTCCTGCAGGGACAACAATTATGGCTCTTAATGGAGGTACAAGTGTTTATATAGCAGTTTTAAAAGGAGCTAAAATAAATGTATTAGGTACAGAAGCTAGCCCTGTATTTATGACGTCTGCTTCTGAGAATCCCGGAGATTGGGGTGGTTTAACAATTTGTGGAGACGCAACAACAACTTCAGGTATAAATGCAGAAGCAGAGGTTGGTGGTTTTATTTACGGTGGTACAAATGATGCAGATAATTCTGGCGCTATCAACTACTTAATAATTAAAGGAACAGGTGCGCAAATTAATGCAGACTCTCAATACAACGGTATTTCTTTATACGGTGTTGGTGCTGGAACTTCAATTAGCAATGTTGCCGTAATTAATGGTTCTGACGATGGTGTTGAGTTTTTTGGTGGTACGGTTTCTGTAACAAACTTGTTTTTAGAGAATAATGAAGATGATGCTGTTGATTGGACAGAGGGTTGGAGTGGAACTTTAACAAACGCATATATTACGCACACGGTTTCTGGTTTTTCAACTGTTTTTGAAGGGGATAAAGATAACGGAAACCCTAAATTTAATAATATTACTGCAGTTTCTACTGTTGGGGGTACAGCCTTACAATTTAAGAAACAATCAGGAGCTACAATAACAGGTTTGTCTTTAACCGGCTACGATACTTCAATTGATATGAAAGATGGTGGAGATTTAGCAAACGTTCTTATAGAAGGAGCTATTGCAGATCCTTCTTTAGCTTATACAAGTACAGCCCGTGTTACCGCAGCAAATTTTAATTGGGTAAATTCTAGTGTTTCTATTACAACTTTACCTTTACAAGGAACTATTGCTGGTAAAGTTACCTTAAATGCTTCTATAAAATACATCTTAAACTCGTCTTACATTGTAAAGGCTGGTGGTGAATTAATTATTCCCGCAGGAACAAATATTGAGGCTAAATCCGATGGGTCAGCAGTTTATATTGCAGTTTTAAAAGGTGGTAAAATTGATATTCAAGGAACAGAAAATAATCCAGTTATAATGTCTTCTACGAATGCTAATCCTGGAGATTGGGGCGGATTAACAGTTTGTGGAGATGCAACAACAACCGCAGGCATAAATGCCGAAGCAGAGGTTGGTGGTTTTATTTATGGTGGTTCAAATGATGCAGATAATTCTGGTTCAATTAAATATCTAGTGATTAAAGGAACAGGTGCTCAAATTAATGCAGATTCGCAATACAACGGGATCTCTTTATATGCTGTAGGTGCAGGAACTACCATAGAAAATGTTTCTATAGTTAACGGTGCAGATGACGGTTTAGAGTTTTTTGGAGGAACAGTTTCTGTAACAAATGTATATTTAGAGAATAACGAAGATGACTCTGTAGACTGGACAGAAGGTTGGAATGGAACCTTAACAAATACCTATATTTCTCATACAGATGCTGGTTTCTCTACAGCTTTTGAAGGAGACAAAGATAACAATAACCCTAAATTTATAAATTTAACAGCTATTTCTACAGTAGGAGGTACAGGTTTGCAGTTTAAAAAGACTTCTGGTGCAACAATAACTAATATTTGGTTAGAAGGGTACGAGAAAAATATAGATATGAAAGATGGAGGCGATTTAGCAAATGTTATAATAGATGGCGTTGCAGCTTCTATAAATGCAGATTATAAAACAGGAACTAAAGTAGATATTAGCACTTGGACTTGGAGAAATACAGGTTTATAGGGCACCTTATTATGGATTGGGAGAAAGAAGAAAACAGGTTTAAAACCCTGTTTTTTTTGCGTTTATAAATTTAATCATTACTTATTTTTATCTAGACAGCAGGCCATTTTATAGTCTACTTTACATTCCATTTTAGTGGTTTTCTGCTCTTATTTTCTTTACACATATCAAAACATTCATGTGGTTATTTAGAACTAGTAAGTTTTATTATGCTTTCTGAGGCTTTGTATAAATTTCCACCAGCAATGCCATCTATAAAGGTAATTAACTCTTTCTTAGAAGTTGTATTTCCATTAAACTCTATCGTTGCAATACTGTCTGTAAAAACAACTTTTGCAGCTATTACACCCTCTTTTTTAGATAATTTAGATTGAATTATTTTTGCACAACCAATCTCGCAAGTCATTCCAGAGATTGTTAACGCAATACGCTCTTTTTTCACTTCTTTATTTTCTTTGCATCCTGTTATCATAAAACAAGCGATTGCTATTGCAAAAAATATATTTTTAGTGTTCATGTATTTTTTTATTTTTACAAATTTATATATAATGGGGCTGATATCTAATTTTTTGTCGGATTTTTGACAAAAAATTAACTAAAACATGAATAATCAACAACAAAAGTGGCTGTATTTTAGTTTACTTTCTTTAGTTTGGGGAAGTTCATTTATATTAATGAAGAAAGCATTGTTAGGTGTTACTCCTATTCAACTAGGCGCTTTAAGAATGATTTTTACTGCAGTTTTTTTACTTTCTGTTGCTACTCCGTCTTTAAAAAAAATAGAAAAGAAACATTATAAATATATTTTTTACACTGCTATTGCAGGTACTTTTATTCCTGGATTTTTATTTGCATTTGCAATTACAAACATAGATAGCGCTGTTGTTGCTATTTTAAACTCCCTAACCCCTTTTTTTACTTTAATTCTGGGTGCAATGATGTTTGGATTTGCTTTTAATAGAACTCAATTTTACGGAATTATAATTGGTTTGGTAGGAACGCTAATTCTAATATTAAAAGGTGCAGACTTAAATCCAAATCAGAATTACTGGTATGCTCTGTTAATAATTATAGCGTCTTTTGGGTATGCACTCAATGCAAATATGATTAAGAAATATTTAAACGATTTAAACGCACTTTCTATTGTAACTGGTAATTTTTTAATATTACTTATTCCTGCAATTATTGTTTTAACTTTTACAGATTTCTTTAGAACGTTTGATTTAAAAAATGAGATATTAGTTAGATCCTTAGGGTATTTAGCAATTTTATCAATTGTAGGAACTGGTATTGCAAAAACTATTTACAATAAATTAGTTCAGGTTTCAGATCCTGTTTTTTCGTCCTCTGTAACCTATATAATTCCTTTAGTTGCTATTTTTTGGGGGGTTTTAGATGGCGAAAAATTAAGTACACTTCAAATATTTGGTGGAGTTGTTATTCTTTTAGGTCTTTATTTGGTAAATAAAAAAAAGTAGTTTTTTTACAAGTAAAAGGCAATACTATAATTTATAAATACGTGTGCTTTCTGCTAAAACTAATATTAAAAAAAAGAGTCAAAACGCACTGTTTTGACTCTTGATTTATTTTCTTTACGTGCTGTGTTATTTATTTAAAATCTGCATCAGAAACACCTTCGTTTACTTTAATTTCTTGTACTACGAAATCTAAATTCATTGGGCCAGATTTAATTCCAATTGAATGTGGAAACTTTACACCGTTTACTTCTTTGTAATCAGCATATACAGTAGGTACTTTTATCTCTTTGCCATCTGGTCCTGTTGCTGTTTTTACTTCTTTTACTTTTAAACCAGAAGTCATATCATAATAAATTTCGCTATCCTTATATTTTAAAACAATAGCATTTTCACCTTCTAAAGGCTCAATTCTTAACAACTCTCCAGAAGCATATGTTAAATCTTTAAAAATACCGCTTTCAGTTTTTGCTTTCGCAATTTCTTCTGCAGTCATATCTTTCTTTTGACCTCTTGAAGAAGAGTACCCTGTAGTTCCGTTAAAAACAGTTTTTTGCATGGTGTTGCCCATTACAGAAATTTCTTGTGAAACTTTATTAGGTGCGGCAGCTTTCATTGTCATTACCAAAGGTGTTCCTTGGATTGTTGCATTTGCAATGGTTACCGTAGTTTTAACAGCCAATACTTTTTCTTCACCTCCAATTGCAGCGATGTATTTGTTAATCACAGTTTCTGCAGTCATTCCTTCAGGAATGGGCAAGGTCATTGCCGGCTTGTCCGTTGGGTTTCCTTCTACATCAAAATAATTGATTATATAATCTGTTTTCTCTAGGTTTTTAAGAACATCAATTCCTTTACCTGTAACCATAATTCTTGCCTTATCTCCTTTAAAATATTTAATGGCTGCATTTTGCACGTCATCTACCGTTACAGAATTTATATTTTTAATATAGTTTGCATAAAAATCTTCTGGTAAATTATAAAGCGCAATGTTTAACGCGTAGTTTGCCGCAGTTGCAGGTTTTTGAACATCCATTACAAAACCACCAATATATTCTTCTTTCGCATCTTGTAATTCTTTCGAACTTACTTTCTGGTAACGAATTTTATTTATTTCTTTCTGTATCTCTACAATAGAACTATCTGTAACCACGTTTCTTACACTTGCAGTTGCTTTAAAAACACCTGTTTGTCTATTCTGACTTACTCTAGAGTAGGACCCATAAGTATATGCTTTGTCTTCTCTTAAATTTTGAAAAAGTCTTGCAGATCCACCACCACCTAAGATTTTGTTAGCTAACAAGGCTGCGTAATAATCTTTATCACCTAAAGTTAAATCTATAGTATTTACAATAGAAATTTCAGATTGATTTGCATTAGACATATTTACAAAATTAATTTCTGCAGTAGAAACATTTTCTGGTTTAGGAAAATTAGAAACAGGTATTTCTCCTTTTTGCCAATCAGCAAATAATGCTGTTACTAGTGCTTTAGTCTCTTTTGGATTAATATCTCCAACAATAATTAGATATCCATTATTTGGTTTATAATATGTATTAAAGTTATTTTTAACATCTTCTAACGTAATGTTATTTACAGATGTTTTACTCGTAAACTCCCCGAAAGGGTGCTTTTTACCGTATACCAAAAGACCTTCTACTCTACTAGCAATAGCAGGAATGTTTTTTTCTTCAGCTTTTAAATTTTCTAAAGTTACTTCTTTTTCTTTGTCAAATTCTTCTTGATTAAATTTGGAATTTTTTACACCATCTGCCATTAAATCTAATACTTCTGGGAAGTATTTTTTTAATGATCTTGCAGAAGCACCAGAACTAAAAAAATTTACACTTGCACCTAAAAAATCTACTTTTTCATTAAATTCATCTTTAGTAATACTACTTGTACCTCTACCTAGTAAGCTTCCCATCATGCTAGAAACACCTGCAATTTCTCCTTCAAAATAAGGTTGATTGTCTATTCTTAAAGTTGCAGAAACTCTTGGTAATTTATGGTTTTCTACCATAATTACTGTAAGTCCGTTCTCTAAAGAAAATTTCTCTGCAGTTCCTAATTTCACTACAGGATCTGGTCCTGGAGTAGGCATTGTACTTCTGTCTATTTGCGCATTTGAGGCAAAAGACATTGTTATAATTGCTATAATTGATAAAATTCTTGTCTTCATCTTTTTTATTATTTTTTCTTAGGTAAATATTCTAAGATTAATCTCTGATTGTTATTTAAATATTTATTGGCAACGTTTCTAATTTCTTCACGAGTAACAGATCTGTAAATATCTATTTCTGAATTAATTAAATTAGTATCACCATACATTACGTGGTAACTTGCTAAAGAACCTGCAATACCAACAACACTAGCGTTAGAATTTACATAATTGTTTTCAAACTGATTTTGTAATTTTTGAAACGCTTTTTCAGAAATTAAATCGGTTTGAATTTTTACAATTTCTTCATCCATTTCTGCAATTAACTGATCTAGAGTAACATCACCTAAGGGCAATGAGAAAAGTGCGTAAATACCATAATCTTGCTGACTAATATTTACAGCCTGCACAGCTAAAGCCTGTTTATTGGTATCTACCATTTTCTTGTAAAGTACAGAACTTTTACCAACACTTAGATAAGAAGAAATCATGTCTAATATTTTAGAATCTCTTGTTTTAAAAGAAGGGGTTCTATAAGCAGCAATTACTGCAGGTATTTGAATGTTTTCATCATATGCCGTGGCTCTAAATTCTTCAGTAATAGGTGTTTCAGTTGGAAAACTTCTCACTACGTCTGCACCTCTAGGAATCGGACCAAAATAATCTTGAATCATTTTTTTTGTATTCGCAAAATCAATATCACCAGCAACCACTAAAGTAGCATTGTTTGGCACATAGTATTTTTTATTAAATGCTAAAAACTCTTCTAAAGTTGCGGCATCCAAATCTTTCATATACCCAACATTGGGGTCTTTATATGGGTGTACTTTAAATAAATTTTTACTTATTTCATCTAGAATATTAGAATAAGGTCTTGTACGTTGTCTTTTTTCTTCCTTTACAACTTCATTCTGTGTGTCTACTCCTTCTTGTTTAATAATTGGGTGCAATAAGCGTTCAGATTCCATCCATAAACCTAACTCTAATTTGTTAGAAGGAAATATTTCATAATAATAGGTTCTGTCTTGAGAAGTATTTGCGTTGTTTCTTCCTCCATTGGAAGAGACAATTTTAAACCATTCTCCTTTTTTTATATTTGCTGTTCCTTCAAAGAGCAGGTGTTCAAAGAAATGGGCAAAACCAGTTCTCTTTCTATCACCATCTTTACCGCCAACACCGTACATTACAGAAGTAATGATAACAGGAGCAGATTTGTCTTGATGCAATATTACATGCATTCCGTTGTCTAATTTGTACTCTTCAAATTCAACCTTTTGTGCATTTGTAGAAATTACAAGCATCGCAACGGAGGCCAGAGTTAAAATACTTTTTTTCATTTATTTTTTTTTAATTAATACTTGATTATTTATTAAGACGTCTACAAATTGAATTTGTTACAAAATTAACAAGATTTAATCCATGCTTTCAAAAGTAGCAAGAATCTAATTAGATAGGAAATGAAAAGCTATATATTCACTTGATTTTAACACTTTTATTTTTTTGAAGCAATGTTGTAGCTTTCTAAAAAAGATGTATATTTGCATCCTCATTTTCAGTAGAGAAAGTGAGTTAACTAGTAGTAATACGCAAAACAAATAGTATGTACGCAATCGTAGAGATAGCAGGGCAGCAGTTTAAAGTAGCACAAGACCAAAAAGTATACGTTCATCGTTTACAAGGAGAAGAAGGATCAAAAGTAACTTTTGATACCGTTTTTTTACTTGATGACAATGGAACTATATCTATTGGCGCCCCAGCTATAAAAGGAGCCGAAGTAACGGCAAAGATTTTAGGTCACTTAAAAGGTGACAAAGTAATCGTTTTCAAGAAGAAAAGAAGAAAAGGTTACATTAAGAAAAATGGACACAGACAAGCTTTAACTGAG
>ENA-ORXF01002317-ORXF01002317.1-marine-metagenome-genome-assembly--contig:-NODE-2317-length-11460-cov-4.457437_pt1 | contig 11460 bp, 14 predicted proteins | sample MGYA00237864_ERZ511476 | MGnify/ENA primary metagenome ERZ511476 (study PRJEB26306, sample SAMN06343908) | marine metagenome | isolation source: coastal waters | place: Atlantic Ocean: West Antarctic... | reverse complement strand
AAACTGTTCTGGAGATAGTGAAGATTTTAAAATATCATTGATCTCAGAATTTGATGGCCATATATCTTTTAGGAAAACCTCTTTGCCTTCATCGTCAACCGCTATTGCTTCAGTTGTTATGTCAATACTCATTGAGCCAGCTATTGCATATGCTATAACTAGGGGAGGAGAAGCTAGATAATTTAATTTAACTTCAGAATGTACTCTGCCTTCAAAATTTCTATTTCCTGATAACACTGAAGCAGCTATAAGATCATTTTTTTTTATTCCGTCACTAATCTCTTTTATAAGTGGGCCTGAATTACCAATGCAAGTTGCGCAACCATATCCTACATTATGAAAACCAAGCTCTTCCATAGGCTTCAAAAGATTTGAATTTTTTAAGTACTCTGTCACAACCATGGAACCTGGAGCTAAAGATGTTTTGACCCATGGTTTTCTTTTCAATCCTAAGGCCCTGGCTTTTTTTGCAAGTAACCCAGCGGCTATCATTACACCTGGATTCGAAGTGTTTGTGCACGACGTTATTGCTGCTATAACAATAGACCCATTATCGATACTAAAATTTTCGTTATCTATAGTAATTTCTGATTTTTTATTATCAGGTGCTATTGCTTTAACCTCGTTTTGATAAGATTTTTTTGCATCTTTTAAATTAATTCTGTCTTGAGGTCTTTTAGGTCCAGCTATAGAAGGTAATATATTTGATATATCTAATTCAATATTTTCTGAATACTCGGCTTTATTGCAATCTTCTCTAGTTAAACCAATTTGACTAGAGTATTTTTTTATTAATTCAACTTGAGATTCGTCCCTATTTGATAATTTCATATAATCAATAGTTTCTTGGTCAATTGGAAATATTCCGCATGTTGCGCCATATTCTGGAGCCATATTAGCTATTGTAGCTCTATCACCTAAAGAAAGGCTGTCTAGTCCCTCACCATAGAATTCTACAAACTTACCAACTACCCCGTGTTTTCTTAGCATTTCAACAATATTTAAAACAAGGTCTGTTGCTGTTATACCTTCCGCCATACTCCCTGTTAACTTAAAACCTACAACCTTTGGTATTAGCATAGATATTGGTTGGCCTAACATGGAGGCTTCAGCCTCAATTCCACCAACACCCCATCCTAGAACACCTATACCATTAATCATTGTTGTGTGAGAATCTGTACCAACAACAGTGTCGGGGTAAGCATACTCGATCTCATCCATTTCTTTTGTAAAAACACATCTAGCTAAATATTCGATATTTATTTGATGAACAATACCGGTGTCTGGTGGTACTACTTTAAAATTAGAGAACGTTGATTGTCCCCATTTTAAAAACTTATACCTCTCGTAATTTCTTTCGTATTCTAATTTAGCATTAAGGTCAAATGCTTTTTCGCTACCAAAATTATCAACTTGAACGGAATGATCGATAACTAATTCAGCTGGTTGTAATGGGTTTATATCACTTGGTTTTTTACCTAATTTTTTTATAGCATCCCTCATAGCTGCTAAATCTACTACAGCTGGAACACCTGTAAAATCTTGCATTAAAACTCTAGCAGGTCTAAAAGCAATTTCTTTTTTTGACGCATGATTATGCCAATCTATAATTGACTCAATATCTTTTTTTGTTACCGTAAGATCGTCCTCATTTCTTACTAAATTTTCTAATAATATTTTAATAGAATAAGGTAGTTTTTCAACACCCGGTATTTTTGATATATCAAATATTGTATAATTCTTACCACTACATGTAATTTGTGTTTTTGTATTGAAGCTGTTTTTCATGAAATTTTCCTTGTTATTTATTAAATAAATAGTGAGTCACATTTATTTAAAATTTCGTTTCTTTTGTACATAAGCTGCCACTTTGATCCACCATGCTCACTCCATAAAAAAGATGCTCTAACACCACTCAGTAGCAGAGCCCTTATCAACGAAGAATTTTTTTCTAAATACTCTTTTTTTCCTGAAATAACTATCCGCGGCCTTATGATCCCAATATGATCTATATATATTGTTTCAGAATAAGCTATTAGGTTATCTAAATTTGTAGCCATAATACTATTTTCTTGATAATTATCAATTTTTTTTCTAATTAACTTTTTTAAGTCTATAATTTTATTAATATTTTTCTGTATTAGTATCATTGATAAAGCATATTTTTGTATGTTTATTAACGATATATCGTTTTTATTGCGTAATATGTTTTTTAAGAGTTTAAAGCCATTCAGTAGTTTTTGATTATCATTATATATTTTAGATGCTGAATTAGTATCTGTTATGTAAATACTATTTATTAGCATTTCTGATTCTTCTTCAGCATTATAGTTAGATACAGAAATTTTATTAACCATATATGCGCTTTCAAGTATTGCACTTAAAGCCAAAATATAATCTTCAGTAATTTTAGTCATTAGTAATAATTCCTCCGCCCAAGCATATATTGTTATTAAATATTACCAATGATTGTCCAGGAGCAGGAGCTCTAACAAATTTCTCTGTTCTTACACAAAATAAATTATTACTGATTTTCTCTATGTTGCATTTGTATTTATCTCCTAAGTGTCGAATCTGACAACAAAGCGTTTTCTCTAAAATATTTTCATTATTGGTAATGAGCTGCAAATCTTTTATAAGGATTTTCTTATGGCGTAAGAGGTCATTGTTATTTCCTTGGCAAACATATAGCTTGTTATTCTTTAGGTCTTTTTTAAAAACATACCATGGTAAATTTTTTGAGTCTTTTAACCCACCAATACCTAGACCTTCTCTTTGACCAATAGTCGTGTAAAACATTCCATTATGTTTTCCGATGATTTTATTTTTTTCATCAAGAATATCTCCGGGCATATTATCTATATATTTACATATAAAGTTTTTAAATTTTTTATTGCCAATAAAACATATTCCCATACTTTCTTTTCTCTCATAGGATTTAAACCCATATTTTTTTGCAATTTCTTTTACATCTTCTTTGATATAACTAGAAAGAGGAAAGACAACTCTAGAGAGTTGTTTATTGTCTAGAGTATGCAAGAAGTATGTTTGATCTTTTTTTAAATCTTTTGGCGTCTCTAAATAATATGAGTTATTCTCATTTCCTATTTTTGCATAATGACCAGTGGCTATTTTTTTAGCACCAAGAGTTTCAGCGTGCTCCATAAACACCTTAAACTTTATATGTTTATTGCATAAAACATCAGGATTAGGAGTATATCCATTTTTATAGTTTTCTATAAAATCTAAAAATATACTATTCCAATAATGATCAGAGAAATTTACAGTATGGAGTTTTATATTAAGTTGTTCGCAGGCCTGATTGGCATACTCTAAATCTTCTATGGCACTACAGTAACCAACTTTATCTTCTTCATCCCAGTTTTTCATGAAAAGTGCTTCTACATCAAAGCCTTGGTCTTGCAGTAGTTTCATAGCTACAGCTGAATCTACGCCCCCAGAAACACCTATAATAATTTTTTCATTCATTTTTCAAGTAGATTACTGATAACTTCTTTTGGGAATTTTTTATTTTCTTCGTGGTCATCTATGCATTTTAAAACCATATTGCTTCTTAAGGTTCGCTCAGGGGTCAAAAGTTCTTTTTTAGATAACCAAATTTTTCTTATAATATTTTTATCAAGCTCTCTATCTTTACATTCGTTTTTTATGGAACATTTAAAGCAAAATCTTAGCCACATATCCAAAGAGTCCTTGCTTCTCTCTTGATAAATACCGATTAGATGATCTACTTCTACTATGTAGGCTGTCTCCTCTAGAGTCTCTCTTACACAAGCCTCTTCCAAAGTTTCGTTTTCTTCAAGATGCCCCGCAGGTTGATTTATAACAACTTTATTTTTGACAAACTCTTCAACAAATAAATATTTATTATCTTTTTGAATTATTGCAGCTACTGTAATATGAGGGATCCATGACATGCTATTTTGAAAATTTTTCTATCTGTCTCTAAAGGTAATTCTACCTTTAGTAAGATCGTATGGGGTTAACGCAACTGTGACTTTGTCGCCAGTAAGTATTCTTATATAGTTTTTTCTCATTTTTCCTGAGATGTGAGCTGTGACTACATGACCATTTTCAAGTTCTACTCTAAACATGGTGTTTGGTAACGTATCTATAACTTTACCTTCCATTTCTATATGTTCTTCTTTCGCCATTTTATTTTTTATTTTGTTAAATTAAATATTGTATTATCTTTGATTTTGAGTTAAAAATCTTATACAAAGTATAGCAGAGTTTTATTTTTTTAGAACATATGCTTTATACTACGGATATTAATTTTATAATTTTTATAGGGGCATTGTTTATGAGCTTAGGCATTTTATTTCCAGGGCAGGGTTCTCAAAGAATAGGAATGCTTGCCGATCTTAACTCGTCATATAATATTGTTTCTGAAGTTTTTGAAGAAGCTTCAGACTTACTATCTTGCGACTTATGGAAAGTTGCTAAGAAGGGCCCCGAATCAAAAATTAATGACACTGAATTTACTCAGCCAATAATGTTGTGTGCAGCTTTTGCTACTTGGAAAATTTGGCAAGACGAGGGTGGAGACAAACCAATTTATTTTGCTGGGCATAGTTTTGGAGAATATACAGCTCTTTGTGCTTCTGGGTCATTAAAATTTAAAGATGCTATAAAGCTTGTTAAAATAAGAGCGCGATGTATGAAGGATGCTCCATCAGGAAATATGGCTGCTATAATAGGTATTGATTATCAACAACTTAAAAGTATTTATGAGAAAAATACATTAAGTGAAGTTAGTATTGCTAATATTAATGCACCTGGGCAAATTGTCATATCTGGCTCCAAAGAAGGCGTTGATCAGCTCTCTGAGCTTGCTTTGTCTAATAAAGCTAAAAAAGTTATACCACTTCCTGTTAGTGTAGCTGCTCACTCATCATTAATGATTGAGCAGGCAGAGATCTTTAAAGATTATGTTAACGATATAAAATTTATGAAGCCTACTATACCTGTTATAAATAATGTAGACGTTAAGACGCAACAAGATGATAGTCTTATAAAAGATGCTCTAGTAAGGCAACTATACTCATCTGTTAGATGGGTTGAAACTATAGAATTCATGGAGCAACAGGGCGTTGACATGCTTTTGGAATTAGGCCCAGGTAAAGTATTAACATCTTTTAACAAAAGGATAGATAATAGTATAATATCTCTATCAGTATCAGATTCTAATAGTTTAGAAACAGCATTGGAGATAACAAGCGGCATATGAGTGATAAAAAAATAGCTTTAATAACCGGAGCTACAAGAGGGATAGGTTTGGCCATAGCAAAAGAGCTGGCAAAAAATAACTTTATTGTGATCGGAACAGGTACCAGTAAAGCCTCTCAAAGCACACTAAAGGAAGTATTCCTATCTAATAATATCGAGGGTAAAGCTTATGTATTAGATATTAAAAGTCAGGACTCTATCAAGCAGCTATTCGATGATATCAGCAATGATTATTCTGACACACCGGATGTTCTGGTAAACAACGCTGGTATAACAAACGATAATTTACTTATACGTATGAATGATAACCAGTGGTTAGATACAATAGATACTAATATTAACTCTTTATACAGAATCTCAAAGTTATTTCTTAAGCCTATGATAAAAAAGAGAGGCGGAAGAATTATTTGTATATCTTCAGTAGTTGCTAGTACTGGTAATGCAGGACAAACAAATTATGTAACAACAAAAGCAGGTATGATTGGTTTTTGTAAATCACTAGCAAAAGAAGTTGCAACTAGAGGTATTACGGTTAATTGTGTTTCACCTGGGTTTATAGAGACTGATATGACCAATAAATTAACTGAAGCTCAAAAAGATCAAATTTCAAAGAATATTCCTACTGCTAAAATGGGTTCTCCAGAAGATATTGCTTACGCTGTATCCTTTTTAGCTTCAGATAAGGCCTCATATATAACCGGCGAGACTTTAAATGTAAACGGCGGGTTATTTATGCAGTAGTAATGATTTCTGGATTATCTTGCGTATATTTAATAGAATGGGCGAGTTTTTAAAAAAGCTATACAACCACAGGGGACAGCATGAGTAATGAAGAGAGAGTAAAAAAGGTAGTAATGGAACAATTAGGTGTTAAGGAAGATCAGGTTACAGAGAATGCTTCGTTTGTAGACGATCTAGGTGCAGATTCTTTAGATACAGTAGAGCTAGTAATGGCTTTAGAAGAAGAGTTTGACTGTGAGATTCCAGATGAGGAAGCAGAAAAAATTACTACTGTTGCACAAGCTAACGCTTATGTTAATAATAACAGTAAGTAAATTTGATATACTTTTTATTAATTAAACAAAAAAAATAACATGACAGATAATACTAGGCGTGTAGTAGTAACAGGATTAGGTATCGTTTCACCAGTAGGGTCTTCAATAGACAAAGCTTGGGGGAATATTAAAAATGGAGTTAGTGGCATTCGAAAGATTAGTTCTTTTGACGCTTCTTCTTTCTCTGTGCAGATATCTGGGTCCGTTACTGACTTTAATGCAGATGATTACATAACTCCAAAAGATCAGAAAAAAATGGATACCTTTATTCATTATGGTATTGGAGCTAGCGTCATGGCTATAAAAGACTCTGGTATAGAAATTACAGATGATAATAGAGATAGAATAGGTATATCAATTGGTTCTGGAATAGGTGGCTTACCTTATATCGAAAGAAATTACGGAAAATTTTTAGAAAAAGGCCCAAGGAAAATATCACCCTATTTCGTACCGAGTTCAATAATAAATATGGTGTCTGGTAATTTATCAATCATGTACGGAATAACAGGGCCTAATATGTCCCTTGTATCTGCGTGTGCTACTGGGACTCATAGTATAGGGGATGCGGCAAGACTTATAAAACATGGTTATGTGGATTGTATGATAGCTGGCGGTGCAGAAATGGCTACTTGTCCACTTGGTATTGGTGGATTCGCTTCAGCTAAAGCATTGTGCTCATCTAATAATGATGACCCAGAGACAGCAAGTAAACCATGGGACGTAAATAGAAATGGATTTGTTTTGGGGGATGGTGCTGGTGTAGTGGTGCTAGAAGATTACGAGCATGCAAAAAAACGTGGTGCTAAAATATATTGTGAAGTTGTAGGTTTTGGAATGAATAGTGACGCACATCATATGACTCAACCTGCTGCTGGTGGAGTTGGTGCAGCAAAATGTATGAAGCTTGCTTTAAAAGAGGCTAAATTAAACGAAAATGAAATAGACTATATCAATGCTCATGGGACATCTACACCTGCTGGCGATAAAGCAGAAACAGATGCCATTAAATCTGCGTTAGGGTTGGAGCATGCAAAAAACACACCTATAAGCTCCACTAAATCTATGATAGGGCACCTCTTAGGGGCTGCTGGAGGCGTAGAGGCAGTATTTTGTGTGTTAGCCATCAAAGACAACGTTATCCCTCCAACAATTAATTTAACTGATCAGGATCCTGAATGCGATCTAGATTATGTTCCTAAAATAGCTAGAGAAACTAATATTAATGTAGCTATGTCAAATTCCTTTGGTTTTGGCGGAACAAACGGCACCTTAATATTTAAACGCATGTAAATATGAATTTAGTTAACGGCAAATCTAGCTCAAGTATTTCAATATTTGATAGAGGTTTTCTTTATGGTGACGGGATATTCGAAACAATACTTGTAATAAATAAAACCCTAATAAATTGGCCTCTTCATTTAAAAAGAATAAGAGCAGGCTGCTCAACATTAAAATTTAAAAAACTAAATTACGACCTTCTTTCAGAGCATATAATAAAGGCAACAAGTAACGCAGATAATTGTGTTTTAAGTGTAAATATTACAAGAGGAACAGCTAAAAAAAGAGGTTATAATATTAATATGGGAGAGGTTAATCCTAATATTATATTAACAACTTCAAATATACCGGATTACCCTGATACATATGCCAAAACTGGAATACATACAAAGTTTTCTAAAAATACACTTTCAGATAATGGTCAATTATCTAAAATTAAGCATTTAAATAGATTAGAGCAGGTTTTAGCTACAAGCGAAATAACAAAAAAATTTCCAGAAATAATTTTATGTGATAAAAAACATAATATTATAGAGGGCACAGCAAGCAATATTTTCTTTATTAAAAAAGATACTTTTTATAGCCCGTTAATTGAAGATTGCGGGGTAGAAGGTGCAATGAAGTCTTTTATAATTAAAGCTATGAAGAGAAATAAAATAAAATTAAAAATAAAAAAAATCAAAGAAAAAGATATAGGGAGTTACGACGGAGCTTTTTTTTGCAATTCAATAAGATTAGTATGGAATATTAAGTCTGTGGATGGGGTGACTTACAAAAAAAATAATAATATTTTAAAACTAATTAAGATTATTAATAATGAAATATATAAATAATTTTTTTTCTTATAAGCTAATATATTTTTTTATATTCATTTTTTTATCATTATTTTTATCTTATCTCAACTTCTCTTTAAATAAGCAAATATACTATAAAAATAACACGTCTTTTACTATTTCTGAAGGTCAAACTGTAAGTAAAAGCATTCAACTATTAAAATCAAAAAAAATTATTAGCTCAGTATATAGAATTAAGATTCTTGCCTATATTTACAGCATTAATCCAAGATTTATTATGGGAAAATATGAGATAACGAAAAATGATACAGAATATAGTCTGCTGGTAAAATTTATCAAAGGAAAGGTTAGGCAAGAAACTATAACTATCATCGAAGGCTCTACATATGCAAATATTATAAACGCTTTAAGTAATAACAAATTTATCAATTTTAACGATAATGATCATACATATTATAATAAGGATTTCCATAAGCTTAATATAAAAAACTATGAGGGATTATGCTTCCCAGACACCTATAAATATTCTCCAGGAATAACTTCCCAAGAATTTTTATCAAATTGTTATGAAAAAATGCAATATATATTGCTTAAATACTGGAGAGATCGAGATTACTCATTACCGTATAAAACACCTTATGAAATGTTAATAATGGCTTCAATTATTGAAAAAGAAAGTTATATTCTCAGTGAAAAACCAATAATAGCTAGTGTTTTTATTAATAGATTAAATACGAAAATGAGATTACAAGCTGACCCAACAGTAATATACGGTATGAAAAATTTTACTGGTAATATCTCAAAAAAAGACTTGCGCACAAAAAACGAATATAATACGTATAGAATGCACGGTTTACCTAAAACACCTATATGTTTACCTGGAGAAGAATCTATAAAAGCTGCTAGTAGACCTTCTAAAACTAATTACATATACTTTGTGGCAGATAAAAAAGGTAGGCATGTTTTTTCAGAAAATTACAAAGATCATGTTAATGCTGTTAACAAATATCAGAAAAAGTGAATATGAATAAAGGAAAATTAATAAGCTTTGAGGGTATAGAGGGTGTAGGTAAGTCAACTACCATAAACTCAATAAAAAAATATTTAGAAGAAAAGAATGTAAAGGTTTACAATACTAGAGAGCCTGGAGGCACTAAATACGGTGAGTCTTTAAGAAAAATTTTATTAGATAATAAATCGTTTATATCGCCTGAAGCAGAATTATTGTTAATATTTTCTATGAGAAATCAACATATTGAAGAGGTTATAAAACCAAAATTATCTGAAGGAATATGGGTTTTATGTGATAGGTATACCGACGCGTCTGTTGCTTATCAAGGTTATGGTAAAAAAATTAGTATAAATAAAATTCAGCATTTAATAGATCAATTCACTGGAAACCTTGCTCCTGATTTAACAATTTTTTTTGACTTACCTCATAACCTAGCGAAAAAAAGATTTCCAAAAAATAAAATTAAAGATAGGTTTGAGAATCTTGATAATAACTTTTTTAACGACGTTTATAATGGTTATCTAAAAGAAGCTGCTAAGCATAAGGATAGGATTAAGATTGTTGATGCTAGAGCCAGTAAAGAAAATGTATATAGTCAAATTATTGACATAATAGACAAAAAATTTGAGAATATATTTTAACGCTCTTAACTGAAGTCAATTTTATTTTCTAGTATCGAGGTAAGTAATATAACCTTTTTAAGTCCATTTTTTTTTAAACTAACAATATCTTTATTATCTTTTATCCCGCCAGACACAATAATTTCTGAACTAGGGTATAGTTTTTGAGCATTTCTTATATCACCGTAGTTAGGCCCACATCGAACTCCAATATTATCTAAACTCATGCAGATAATTTGTTTTGGTTTTAGCGTATTGTATCCTGAATTTAATGCTATAACTTTATTATCTATCAAATCCAAAGATAGAATATATTTTATACTGCTTTTTTTTAAATCCTCATAGTCTGCAAAAGACTCAGTACCAATTATTTGTGTATAATTATCAGAATTATATTGATTAAATTCTTGGCATTTATTTATGCCATTATCTATCAAAAAGTGTATATTACTGAAATTACGTAGGATTTTATCAATAGACTTTGAGTGCCTGTAAAAATTATCAATAGAGTCTAAATCCGCTAAATATATTGTGTTAAAATCATGTTTAGTGAGAAGATAATCTATAAAATCTATTGGATCTGATGAAGGCGCCAATAACTTAGAGATTTCTTTGTAATCACTTCTCTTTGAGCTGGTAGCTAGAACTACCTTATTGTTTTTCAGGTCTATAGCGGGTATAAATTTCATAATATTATGAGTATATTAGTTTACGAATATTTCTTAGGGCAAAAGTTAAATAATGGCTTTTCTTCAGCAATGCTGAAAGAGGCAAAGTTAATGGTCGGTGCCATAGTAAATGATTTAAAAAAATACTATCCTGCTGATAACATATCATTATTAATTAACAAGGAATACAAGAATATTTTCGAGAATCATACGCTGGTTGAGAGAAATTATAAGAAAAATATTTGTGAGGAAATAATCTCTTATAGAAATGACTTTGAAAAAGTTATCATTATAGCCCCTGAAGAAGACAATATTTTGTATGAGATAATAAATAAATTAGAAAAAAATGTATTGTAGTTCTTGTAGTTATAGTTTAACTGGAAATGAAAATTTCTGTCCCTCATGTGGTCAAAAACCAAATCTAGGACTAAGCCTGTGCACAATTAAAAATAATTTAAAAACATATGAGTTTAAATCAAATATATTATTAGGTGGAAGTATTCTTTCACCAGATAGAATAATAGTTACAGATTCTCAGGTTATCTACAAAAAAAGAAATAAGTATTTAATCGGTACTAATGAGTCTTCAATTCCTTTTTCGAGAATATCTTCTGTAGAAATTGATCGTAAACTAATAGATTCTGATATCATAATATATAGTACTGGTAATCAAACTATAATTGCTAGAGATTTCTCAATTAGTACTGCAAAAAAAATAAAAAAAATAATTAAAAAAAGAATTTAGATTAAAAAATAACTTACTGAATAATCAGTAATTACAAT
>ENA-ORXF01002314-ORXF01002314.1-marine-metagenome-genome-assembly--contig:-NODE-2314-length-11468-cov-2.996927_pt1 | contig 11468 bp, 8 predicted proteins | sample MGYA00237864_ERZ511476 | MGnify/ENA primary metagenome ERZ511476 (study PRJEB26306, sample SAMN06343908) | marine metagenome | isolation source: coastal waters | place: Atlantic Ocean: West Antarctic... | reverse complement strand
TCCAGTTCGTCCGGTTATGGAAAGATTGAAAGGATTTGAACGACATCAAATATTTTTACAAGCTAAAACTCGAACGGTATTACAAAATTTATTAAAGCCATGGATTAAGGAGTTAAGAGCACATCCTTTATCCAACAGAGTAAAATGGTCGATTGACGTCGACCCCATTGAATTTTAATTTTATGAAACCATTCGGATACAATAGCATTATAAATAATCATTATAGCCAGCTATGCTCAATTCCAGAGAGCACGCTTTTTAAGCATAATATGCTGGTTGAATTTTCGGTAACTACATAAATACAGATGCTAAAATTACCACCAAAAGTTATGACTTTTTCAGCCACTGACCCAAGTGGTGGTGCTGGACTTCAGGCTGATGTTCTTACATTAGCGAGTATAGGATGCCATCCTTTATCTGTAACTACGGGGATTACTGTTCAAGATACTATAGGAGTCGATAGCCTTATGGCATTAGGTAGCGAATGGGTAAATGATCAAGCTCGTTTAATTCTTGAGGATATTGATGTCGCTATCTTTAAATGTGGTGTACTTGGAAGTGTTGAAAATATAACAGTTATGGCAGAGATTGTAGCTGATTATCCTGATATTCCTCTTATTATTGATCCCGTCTTAGCTTCTGGTCGGGGAGATGACCTAGCAAGTTCAGAAATGTTATTGGCTATGACAGAGTTATTATTTCCTCAATCATTATTAATTACACCTAACAGTTTCGAGGCTCGACGATTAGTTATTCAAGAGGAGGAAGAATTCTCTGATATTACTATTGACGAATGTGCCGACCGATTCAGAATAATGGGCTGTAAAAATATACTGATTACAGGGACACATGAAAAAACAGATTCTGTTATTAATAGTTTTTACGATCATTTGGGTCAATCCACACCTTTTTATTGGGATCGTCTTCCTGGTAATTATCATGGCTCGGGATGCACTTTAACATCAGCTATAGCCGGATATGTTGCACAAGGACTAAGTTTAGAGGCAGCTGTAGAAGAAGCTCAACAATTTACATGGCAAACATTAAGGAATGCATTTAAACCGGGTATGGGACAATCTATTCCTGATAGGTTATTTTGGGTTAATGACGAAGGGGATGATGATGGTAGATACAAACATAATTAAGGGTTTATATGCCATCACTCCTGATCAGGAAGATAATGATTTGTTAATAAGCCAGGTATTTCAGGCAATTAAAGGTGGAGTTAAGCTGATTCAGTATCGGTCGAAAATATTACATCCAAAACAAAAAAAGATACAAGCTACGGCTATAAAAAAGCTTTGTGACGAGCAAGATGTACGTCTTATAATTAATGATGATATTGAATTATCGAAACATTTAGATGCATTTGGCGTCCATTTAGGTAAAAATGACGACACTTTAGAGAAAGCTAAAAGTATTCTAGGCCCTGATAAATGCATAGGAGTATCTTGTTACAATTCGTTAGAAAGAGTTGCAGAAGCTTATGAAAAGCAAGCAAGTTACATTGCTTTAGGAGCATTTTTTCCTACAATTACGAAGCCGAATGCTCCAAGAGTGTCTTTAGAAATCCTCCGAGAAGCTAAAGGCATGGGTGATATTCCACTGGTAGCTATTGGAGGAATTACTTTAGAAAATATTCGAGTATTAAAAAAAGAAAAAATAAATGCTATAGCTCTGGTCTCTTCAATTTTTAACTCTGATAATATTGAAGAAGCTACAAAACACTTTTGCAAAATTCTGGAAAGCTAGAACTTATGAATAAAAATCAAAGCCTATATGAACAATCCAAAAAATATATTCCTGGAGGCGTTAATTCACCTGTCAGAGCATTTAACTCGGTAGGAGGAACTCCTATTTTTTTTAAGCGAGGACTTGGAAGTCGTTTATGGGATGAAGAAGATAAGGAATACATCGACTATATTAACTCCTGGGGGCCTATGATTTTAGGGCATGCTAATGATGAGGTTTTAGCAGCTGTGCATAATGCATCGAAAAGCAGCTTATCTTTTGGGGCACCAACTTCTCGCGAATTAGATATGGCGCAAGAAATTGTTAAATTGGTTCCAAGTATTGAACAAGTTCGTTTAGTAAGCAGTGGGACAGAAGCAACCATGAGTGCTATTAGAGTAGCAAGAGGATTTACAGGCAGAGATACAATTGTAAAATTTGAAGGTTGTTATCACGGACATGCGGATGCTTTATTAGTAAAAGCTGGCTCAGGTGCGTTAACATTTGGTCAGCCTAGCTCAGCTGGCGTGCCTGCTGATGTTGCTAAACATACGCTTACACTCCCTTATAACGACAGCCAAGCCCTTGAGGAACTTTTTGGTTTTATTGGTGGAGAAATAGCCTGCGTTATTATTGAGCCTGTAGTAGGAAATATGAATCTGATCATTCCTCATCAAGAATTTCTTGAAACATTAAGAGCGCTTTGTACTAAGCATGGCGCCATATTAATTTTTGATGAGGTTATGACAGGCTTTCGAGTGGCATTGGGCGGAGCTCAGACATTGTTTAATGTCATTCCAGATATGACGACATTAGGAAAGGTTATTGGAGGAGGTCTTCCAGTAGGGGCTTTCGGAGGAAAGAAGGAGATTATGCAGCAACTCGCCCCTTTAGGCCCTGTTTATCAAGCAGGAACATTGTCGGGAAATCCAGTAGCAGTAGCAGCAGGTCTAAGAACCTTAGAATTAATTCAGAAGCCAAACTTCTTTGAAACATTAAGCGCTACGACAAAAAAATTAGTAGATGGATTAACTGCGTCAGCTCAAAAGAGAAATATCGATTTTTGTGCTCGTAATGTTGGAGGTATGTTTGGATTATATTTTAGTAAAAATCCTCCCAATAGTTTTGATGAAATTATGGACTCTGATAGAGAGAAATTTAAAATTTTTTTTCACCTGATGCTTAACCAAGGAATTTATTTTGGCCCCTCAGCATTTGAGGCAGGTTTTGTTTCGGCAGCACATTCTGCGACTGATATAAAACAAACCATTGACGCTGCAAATGTTGCCTTCGATCAGTTGAAGTAACTATTAATGTTTTTACTCCAAGATCATTGAATAAGCTGGTAAAAAGCTTTAAAATTTACCGTTCCGGCAATACGTTTATATAAATAGAATAATGACGCACTCAATTACTCCAAAGAAACAAGGCCTTTATAATCCATCAAATGAGCATGACTCTTGTGGTGTTGGTTTTATTGTAAATAGCAAGGGAATCAAAAGTCATAAAATTATTTCACAAGGTCTGGAGATTCTTACTAACCTAACGCATAGAGGTGCGACGGGATACGACCCAAAATTAGGTGATGGGGCAGGAATACTTATTCAAATACCTAATGAACTATTTCTAAAAGAGGCAAAAGTATTAGCTATAAAATTACCTGTGGAAGGTGAGTATGGTGTTGGTATGTTATTTTTGCCTCAAGCAGAAAAGTCTAGAGCAGCATGTGAAAGTATAATTAGAAAAGTGATTGCAGAAGAAGAGCAGGTTGAGCTAGGTTGGAGGACGGTTCCAGTCAATGATAAAGATATAGCTGATGCGGCAAGAAACGTAGCGCCAGTAATCAGACAGGTAATTATTGGTCAAGGTAATGGTGTTAATGGACAAATAGCTTTTGAAAGAAAGTTGTTTGTTATTAGAAAAAGAATTGAGCATTTGGTTAAAAGCTTAAATATTTCTGACTCTGCTAATTTTTATATTTCCTCTATGTCCTCAAGAACGATAGTTTATAAAGGGATGCTTTTAGCAAATGAGGTAGGCGCATTCTTTCCAGATCTTATTGATGAATCTGCAAAGTCCGCCCTTGCTTTAGTTCACCAAAGATTTTCAACGAATACTTTTCCATCATGGGATCTTGCTCATCCTTATAGGATGATTGCCCATAATGGTGAGATTAATACCGTACGAGGAAATGAAAATTGGCTTAATGCCAGACAAGAAAAAATGAAGTCTATGTTGCTGGGGAAAGACTTAGAAAAATTATGGCCACTCATGACTGAAGGTCAGTCTGATTCAGCAAGCTTTGATAACTGTTTGGAGCTATTGGTAGCAGGAGGCTATAGCCTTCCCCATGCAATGATGATGCTAATCCCAGAAGCTTGGTCTGGTAACAAACTAATGAGCCAGGAAAGAAAATCTTTCTATGAGTATCATGCAGCAATGATGGAGCCATGGGATGGTCCAGCAGCTGTAGCCTTTACGGATGGACGAATGATTGGGGCAACGTTAGATCGAAATGGCTTAAGACCAGCACGTTATTTAATGACGGATGACGGCGTTGTGATGATGGCATCAGAAATGGGCGTGCTTAATTTTCCTGAAGAAAAAATTATTAAAAAATGGCGACTAGAACCAGGAAAGATGCTACTTATTGATCTTGAGGCTGGAAGAGTAATCGATGATACTGAGGTTAAAAATTTGCTAGCAAATGCAAAACCATACGAAAGATGGATCAAACAATCTAGATTTCTTTTAAGTGATATAAAAAAATCGAAAGTTAGTTTAAAGTTAAAGGGGTCATTATTAGATACCCAGCAGGCATTTGGTTTTACTCAAGAAGATATTAGTTTTATTCTCAAACCAATGATTACTGACGGGCAGGAGCCATCAGGATCAATGGGAAATGATGCAGCACTCCCGGTATTATCTAACCGTCCCAAGGTGCTTTATAATTATTTTAAACAGTTGTTTGCTCAAGTAACAAATCCTCCTATAGATCCAATAAGAGAAGAGCTAGTCATGTCCTTGGTTACTTTTATCGGTCCTCGCCCTAATTTATTAGGTATAGATGAAACAAATCCCCCGGCTCGCTTAGAGGCCAGTCAACCTATACTCACACTTGAAGATTTAGAGGCATTAAAAGATATTGACCAAACAACTAAATCACAATTCAAGTCTAAGGTAATTGATATAACCTTTAAGATTGGTGATGATGAGTCTTATGACCAGGCTATGGAAAGAGCTGTAGTTAATATTTGTGAAGAGGCAAAACAGTCTGTTATAGACGGCTTAAATATAATTATTTTATCTGATCGCGATACAAACAGTAATAGTTTGTCTGTTCCAGCATTGTTGGCATGCTCTGCGACACATCAATCCTTAGTAAAGTCAGGCATCAGAACAAATACAGGCTTAGTAATTGATACGGGTTCTGCCCGAGAAGTACACCATTTTGCTTTATTAGCAGGTTATGGCGCCGAGGCTGTTTGCCCTTGGCTTACTTACGAAACTATTAAGACACTCACCGAAGATTTTAGCGGCGCTCAAGAGAGATATATTAAAGCTATAGGTAAAGGCTTTAACAAAGTCATGTCAAAAATGGGTATTTCTACATATCAGTCTTATTGTGGGGCTCAAGTTTTTGAAGCTGTCGGTCTGAATCAAATATTTATTAATAAATATTTCAAAGGGACGTCTACTAATATTGAAGGTATTGGTATTAAAGAAATAGCAGAAGAGGTTCATCAAATACATAAAGCTGCTTTTGGTCTTGACCCCGTACTGATTAATGCACTTGATGCAGGTGGTGATTATGCATTTAGGATTCGTGGTGAAGAGCATATGTGGAACCCGGAATCTATTACTAAATTGCAACATGCTACAAGAAAAAATCAATATGACACCTACAAAGAGTACGCAGAATTAATTAACAACCAAACAAAAAAACACAAAACACTACGTGGACTTTTTGAATTTAAAAAAACAACATCTATCCCAATAGAAGATGTTGAATCTGCTAAAGAAATAGTAAAGCGTTTTGCTACAGGGGCTATGTCACTTGGCTCAATATCTACAGAAGCGCACTCTACACTGGCAGTTGCGATGAATCGTTTAGGGGGAAAATCTAATACAGGTGAAGGTGGTGAAGATAAAAAACGGTTTATACCTATTACCAAAAACTCTTCGATAGCAGAGCATCTTGGTGAAGATATTATTGAGTCAAACTATGCATTACTGCCTGGTGATTCGATGCGATCAAGAATTAAGCAAGTAGCTTCTGGTCGGTTTGGCGTAACAGCAGAATATTTAGCAGCTGCAGACCAAATCCAAATTAAAATGGCACAAGGAGCAAAACCTGGTGAAGGTGGACAACTGCCAGGCCACAAAGTTAGCTCTTACATAGCTAAGTTGAGATTTTCTGTTCCAGGAGTAGGTCTTATATCACCACCACCACATCATGATATATATTCCATTGAGGATTTAGCACAATTGATACATGATCTTAAAAATGCAAACCCAAGCGCTAGTATCTCTGTGAAATTAGTTTCCGAGACTGGCGTAGGAACGGTTGCTGCAGGTGTAGCTAAAGCTAAATCTGACCATATTGTCATTGCTGGGCATGACGGAGGAACAGGGGCGTCACCCCTCTCTTCCATCAAACATGCCGGGACTCCTTGGGAAATTGGTCTGGCAGAAACTCAACAAACCTTAGTATTAAATCAACTTAGAGGGCGGGTAGTTCTGCAAGTAGATGGGCAAATGAAAACTGGTAGAGATGTTATTGTTGGTGCGTTATTAGGTGCGGAAGAGTTTGGTTTTGCTACTGCGCCACTTGTAGTTGAAGGTTGCATAATGATGAGAAAGTGCCATCTTAATACATGCCCAGTGGGTATTGCGACCCAGGATCCAGCACTGAGAAAAAGGTTTAATGGTCAACCTGAACATGTAGTTAATTTCTTCTTCTTTATTGCAGAAGAAATTCGTGAAATTATGGCATCACTAGGCATGCAAAAATTTAATGATCTGATAGGCAGAAGTGATTTATTAGATATGAAGAAAGGCATTGATCACTGGAAAATCCAAGGATTAGATTTTAGTAAAATTTTTTATCAGCCTGATATGGGTTCAGATGTGCCGCGATATAATGTTGAAAAGCAATATCATGGATTAGATAAAGCACTAGACCTTGAAATCATTAAAAAAGCTATGCCTTCGATTGAAAAGATAGAGCCCACGCAATTTAATATAACAATAACTAATACTAATCGTACAGTCGGTACTATGCTATCTCATGAGATAGCAAAACGGTATGGCAATGATGGGCTTCCAGATAATACAATTAGAGTAAATCTTGAAGGTACGGCTGGTCAAAGTTTGGGAGCTTTTTTAGCAAAAGGTATAACATTTAACCTTCATGGTGAGGGAAATGACTATGTAGGTAAAGGTTTGTGTGGAGGGCATATTATCATTCGCCCACCAAAAAACTTCAAGGGAATAGAAGGGAAAAATATTATCGTTGGGAATACGGTAATGTATGGAGCAACCTCAGGAGAGTCATACTTCAGAGGCATTGCGGGTGAAAGATTCTGTGTGAGGAATTCTGGTGCCTCAGCTGTAGTTGAAGGCCTTGGTAATCATGGTTGTGAGTATATGACTGGAGGTACTGTAGTAGTTTTAGGACAAACGGGGCAAAATTTTGCTGCTGGAATGTCGGGAGGAATTGCATATATTTATGATCCAGAGGGAACATTTAAGCGATCTTGCAATCTATCAATGGTAACTTTAGAAAAAGTAGTAAAAGAGAATGAGCAGGCAAAAGGACCAAAACACTTAAATTTAACTGATGAAATCATATTGAAAAAATTAATAACTAGCCACCATGTATATACTAGTAGCCCAATTGCAATTGATATATTAAATAATTGGGATATATCACTAAATCAATTTGTAAAAGTTATGCCTATTGAATACAAAAGAGCATTAAATGAACTGCATGCAGAAACAATTAAGGAGGTAGCATAAATGGGTAAGATTACTGGATTTATGGAGTTTCCTAGGATTGCTGAAGAGTATATTGCTCCTGCAGAAAGAGTAAGAAATTATAAAGAGTTTGTGCTGCACTTATCTGACGAGGAAGCAAAAACACAGGGAGCTAGATGTATGGATTGTGGCATACCATTTTGTAATAACGGGTGCCCTGTTAATAATATTATTCCTGATTGGAATGATTTAGTGTTCAATCAAAATTGGAAGCAAGCAATTGAGGTGCTTCACTCAACTAATAATTTTCCTGAATTTACTGGGAGGATTTGCCCTGCTCCTTGTGAGGCAGCCTGCACATTAAATATTAACGATGACCCAGTTGGCATTAAGTCAATTGAACATGCCATAATTGATAAAGCTTGGGAAAATAATTGGGTTATCCCCCAACCATCAAAAAATAAAACAGGTAAAAAAATTGCAATTGTAGGTTCAGGCCCAGCAGGAATGGCAGCAGCACAGCAGCTTGCTAGAGTAGGACATGATGTTGTAGTTTTTGAAAAAAATGATCGTATTGGTGGATTATTAAGATACGGCATACCTGACTTTAAGATGGAAAAAGTACATATTGACCGACGTGTTAACCAAATGGAAGCTGAAGGTGTTACTTTTAAAATTAATCAGAATGTTGGCGGTAATATTGATCCAGATAAGTTAGTTAATGATTTTGATTCAGTTATTTTGGCGGGTGGTGCTGAGTGGCCAAGAGACCTTCCTATTCCTGGAAGAGAGTTGGATGGTGTTCATTTCGCAATGGATTTTTTACCAAATCAAAATAAAGTTGTTGCGGGTGATGAGGTGCAAGATCAAATTACAGCGACAGGAAAGAATGTTGTAGTTATTGGAGGTGGTGATACAGGGTCTGATTGCGTTGGTACCTCAAATCGTCATGGAGCAGCATCTGTATATCAGTTTGAATTAATGCCCCAGCCACCTGAAAAAGAAATCAAGTCATTAGCATGGCCTTATTGGCCTCTTAAAATGAGAACATCTAGTTCTCATGAAGAGGGATGTGAAAGAGATTGGTCTGTAGCAACCAAATCCTTTATTGGTGAAAATGGAAAAGTAAAAGAGTTAGTTGCAGCCAGAGTTGAATGGAAAGATGGCAAGATGCAAGAAGTGCCAGGATCGGAGTTCACTATGAAAGCTGATTTAGTCTTATTGGCGATGGGCTTTATAAGCCCCCAACAAACTATTTTAGATAAATTTGGAATTGATAAAGATGCACGAGGAAATGCAAAAGCAGAAACGGAAGGTGACAAATCGTATACGACATCAAGAAGTAAAGTATTTGCAGCAGGTGATATGAGAAGAGGTCAGTCATTAGTAGTATGGGCAATAAGAGAAGGACGCCAATGTGCTCGCTCCGTTGACGAATTTCTAATGGGGAAAAGTAATCTTCCCCGTTAATTAAAATTATGAAATATATACTAATGCCTATTATATTATTACTGTCAGGCTGCATGACAACAATAGCAGTTGTTGATACAGCAGGGAGTGCAGTTATATCTACTGGAGAACTAGTCGTGGATACTATTGATCTAGTTACTCCTGACATTTTAGATGATGACTAGCGAAATATAATCTGATGGATTCAATTCAAAACAATACTTTTCTTAGAACATTAAAACAAGAACATACCCCTTATACTCCTGTTTGGATGATGCGGCAGGCTGGACGATATTTACCTGAATATAGAAATACTAGAAAAAATGCTGGTAGCTTTCTCGAGCTTTGTAAAGACAATGATTTTGCAACGGAAGTAACACTTCAACCACTTGACCGTTATCCGTATCTTGATGCCTCTATTTTATTCTCAGATATTCTAACTATTCCAGATGCGATGGGGTTAGGATTATATTTTGTGGATGGTGAGGGACCAAAATTTGAAAGAACTTTGCAAGATGAAAAAGAGGTTCAAAATCTAGATATTCCTGATGTAGATGAAAAATTACATTATGTTTTTGAAGCAGTACGGTCTATTAAAAAAGCACTAAATCAAAGAGTACCATTAATTGGATTTTCTGGAAGTCCTTGGACTCTTGCTACATACATGGTTGAAGGGAAAGGAGGAACAGACTTTCATAATATTAAAAAAATGTTATATGCAAGACCAGATCTAATAAGCCATATTTTAAAAATAAATACTGAGACAGTAACAAAGTATTTAGCATCTCAAATTGAAGCTGGAGTAGATGCAGTAATGATATTTGATTCCTGGGGAGGCGCACTAGCACATTCGGAATATGAAAATCACTCTCTAAATTATATGAAAGTTATTATCTCTAATCTTAATTTGTTGGGCTATGAAAATATCCCAAAAATTATTTTTACTAAAGGTGGCGGACAGTGGTTAGAGTCTCAGTCTAAGATTGGAGCTAGTGCAATCGGATTAGATTGGCAAACAAATATTGAAAAAGCTAGAAAGACTGTTGGGGAAAGCATTACATTGCAAGGAAATTTAGACCCAGCTATATTATTATCTAGCCCAAAAGCGATAGAGGTTGCTGTAAAAAAAGTATTAGATGATTATGGTCATGGAGAAGGCCATATTTTTAATTTAGGTCATGGAATCACACAATTTACACCACCAGAAAATGTTCAATGTATGCTTGAGACTATAAGAAGCTATAGCCCACAATTTCATAATAAATAAAATCTCTTTCATTATTTTATTTAGACTAAAAGTAATGCTACTTGCAGCTAAAAGACTCGGAATTAGCTGAAATCTTTTTGCAACCAAGTGAAGCATTATTTATATAGAAGCCAATAATACTATTAAGAACTTCATTAAACCCATTATTTCTTCTTTCACGCTCTTGTTTGTCATCTACATCTAAATTATCTTTAATCCAGACTTCATGATCCTTCGAAAGTGCACTATTAATCTTTATTATATTTGGTCTAGTCATTTTTAGTTGAGATGCCTGTTGGAATAATATTGTTTCTTCTGAGCCATGAAATGAATTATAGAGAATCATTTCAAGTTCAAAGCGATATTTTACAAGGCAACCAGATCTTGCAAGAACTGGCGCCATACTTTTCATCTTATTAGCATGAGTTTTTAAAGCTAATTTATTATCAATACTCTTAATACTTTGTGATTCTTTTAAAAATAATAATGATTTATTTTTGATAATTAAATTAAGATTTTTTTCACATAGCTGTCGTGCATTCGAAAAATTGGAGATAAAATGTTGGTTAAGATTTTCAACCAAGATATCAGCTGACTCTTCATTAATCTTTTTTAGTACATTTTCATTTATATCTTCTGCATTAGTAGTATTAAAAAATAATAAACTAATTAAGAGTAATATTTTGTGTGTTTTATTCAATGATTAACTTTCCTTTCTTTGTTGAATCCAGTTTGAGCTCGATAATATTGACTATCGAATAATGCTATTTCTTTTTTAGCTTGCCCTGAATTATCTGTAATAGAAAAAAACCAAATTCCAAAAAAAGTAATAGTCATAGAGAAAAGTGCTGGATATTTATACGGGAATATAGCCTGTACGTTATTAAGTATATCAACCCAAACAATTGGCCCTAGTATTACAAGTAGAATACATGAAATTAGTCCAGCGCTACCCCCAACAATAACTCCTCTTGTTGTAATATTTTTCCAGTAGATGGATAAAAATAAAATAGGAAAGTTTGTACTTGCAGCAATCGCAAAAGCCAAACCAACCATAAAGGCA
>ENA-ORXF01002313-ORXF01002313.1-marine-metagenome-genome-assembly--contig:-NODE-2313-length-11479-cov-3.122347_pt1 | contig 11479 bp, 14 predicted proteins | sample MGYA00237864_ERZ511476 | MGnify/ENA primary metagenome ERZ511476 (study PRJEB26306, sample SAMN06343908) | marine metagenome | isolation source: coastal waters | place: Atlantic Ocean: West Antarctic... | reverse complement strand
GGCCAGACCCTCGTCCACGTCCATCCCGATCCCGACGAACTCGGGCGCAGCTATCGCGCCGACCTCGCGATCTGCGCGGGCATGGCCAAATTCGCCGAAGCGCTGCTGACGCGCGACGGCCCGCCGCACGCCGATGGCGACGCCGCGCATGCCGATTGGCTCGTCTGGTCGACGCCGGCCCCGCGCGATCTCGTCATGGACCTCGGCCCCTGCGTCGCGGCGATGGCCGACGCGCTTCCCGCCGACACGATCATCTGCAACGGCGCGGGCAATTATTCGGGCTGGTGGCACCGTTACTGGGCTTATGCGGGGCCAGGGTGCCAGCTCGCGCCGACCGCGGGCGCGATGGGTTATGGCGTCCCCGCCGCGGTCGCCGCCAGCCTGCGCCATCCGGGCCGCAGCGTCGTCGCGCTCGCGGGCGACGGCTGTTTCCTGATGAACGGGCAGGAACTCGCGACCGCGGTCCAGCATGGCGCGGACATGCTCGTCCTCGTCATCGACAACGGCACCTATGGGACGATCCGCATGCACCAGGCGCGCGAATTTCCGGGCCGCCCGGTCGCGACCCGCCTCGCCAACCCCGACTTCGCCGCCCTCGCCCGCGCCTATGGCTGCTGGGCGACGACGGTCGCGCGGACCGAGGACTTCGCCCCGGCGCTGCAACAGGCGATGGCCCAGCCGGGGGTCCGGCTGCTCCATCTTAAAACCGATATCGAGGCGATCACCGCCGGCACCACGCTCACCACGATCGAGGCATAGGCGCGCGACCCACGAAAAAACCGCCCCGGTTGCCCGGAGCGGTTCTTTCAATCAGCCAGTAACGACTTAGATGTCGTCGCCGAGCGCGCCCTTGACCTTACCGCCAAGCTGCTGGGCCTTGCCCTTGGTCTCCTGCGCAGCACCTTCGGCCTGCGTTTCGGGATCATCGCTGTGCTGCTTCACCTTGCCGATGGCTTCGTTGACATTGCCTTTGATCTTGTCGGTCAGTTCGCCCATGTCAAATTCCTTCGTTGTCAGCGTGCGACGCCGCAATAGCGTCTGGTAATCACCTGAATAAAACGAAGAAATCGTGCGCGGGTTCCCGAAGAAATTCTCGCCGCCCGTACAAGGGCGGTGGATCAGATCAACCCGGCGAGCGGGCTCGACGGGTCGGCATACATCCGCCGCCCCATCCGCCCCGCGCGATAGGACAAACGCCCCGCCGCGACCGCGGCCTTCATCGCGGCGGCCATCATGACCGGGTCCTTCGCCTCGGCGATCGCGGTGTTCATCAACACCCCGTCGCAGCCCAGTTCCATCGCCACCGCCGCATCGGACGCCGATCCCACGCCCGCATCGACCAGCACCGGCACGCCCGCGCCCTCGACGATCAGCCGGATCGTCACACGGTTCTGGATGCCCAGCCCCGACCCGATCGGCGCGCCCAGCGGCATGATCGCGACCGCGCCCGCATTTTCCAGCCGCTTCGCCGCGATCGGATCGTCGACGCAATAGACCATCGGCTTGAAGCCTTCGTTGGCCAGGATCTCGGTCGCGCGCAGCGTCTCGACCATGTCGGGATACAGCGTCTTCGCCTCGCCCAGCACCTCCAGCTTCACCAGGTCCCAGCCGCCCGCCTCGCGCGCCAGCCGCAGCGTGCGGATCGCCGATTCGGCGTCGAAACAGCCCGCGGTGTTGGGCAGGTACGTCACCTTCTTGGGGTCGATATAATCCATCAGCATGGGCTGGTTACGGTCGGAGATGTTGACCCGCCGCACCGCGACGGTGACGATCTCCGCCCCCGATGCCGCCAGCGCGGCGGCGTTCTGCGCGAAATCCTTGTACTTGCCCGTGCCCACGATCAGCCGCGACCGGAACGTCCGCCCCGCCACCGTCCAGCTGTCGTCGGCGATCGGCGCGGCATGGTCGCCGCCGCCGACACCCGCGACCGCATGGTCGCCCCCGCCCACGAACGTCACGATTTCCAGGTCGTCGCCATCCTCGACCATCACGTCGGCCAGCGTCGATCGCGGCACGATCTCCAGATTGCGCTCGACCGCCACTTTTTCGGGCGTCAGCCCCAGTTCGCGCGCCAGATCCGCCAGGCTCAGCCCCGCATTGACGCGGCGATGCTCGCCATTGACCGTGACCGTGATCGTGCCGTCCGCGTGCATGACATTCCGTTCGTTTCAGACGAAGTCGATAAAATCCCGCGCCGGTTGGCGCGCCGCAACCCGTGTCTCGACTTCGCTGGACACGAACGCATATGAAGACGCCACGCATATAGGGACGGCGACGCCGCGCCCGCAACCGAAAGACCCCGGGTCGGCCATGCCGGGCCCGCAACCGAAAGACCTGCCGTGTCCGACTCCACCGTTTTCGTTCTCAACGGACCCAACCTCAACCTGCTCGGCACGCGGGAGCCCGAGATATACGGATCGGACACGCTCGACGATATCGCGGGACAGCTCGAGGATCGCGCCCGCGACCTGGGTCTCGACATCGACATGCGCCAGTCGAATCACGAGGGGCATCTGGTCGACTGGCTGCACGAGGCGCAGGCGCGCAAGGCCCGCGCGGTCATCCTCAACGCGGGCGCCTTCACCCACACCAGCGTCGCGGTGCACGACGCGATCAAGGGCATCGTCACCCCCGTGATCGAGGTCCATCTGTCGAACCCGCACAAGCGCGAATCCTTCCGCCACGTCAGCCTGATCGGTCAGGCGGCGAAGGGCACGATCGCGGGGTTCGGCGGCACGTCCTACATCCTCGCGCTTGAAGCGATCGCGCGGTTCTGACAGGAGGCTTGACCATGACTGACAAATCCGAAGGCGCCATGCAGGTCGACGTCGACCTGGTCCGCCAGCTCGCCGAAATGCTCGATGCGACCAACTTGACCGAGATCGAGGTGGAGCATGGCGAACGCCGTATCCGCGTCGCACGCAAGGCGGCCGCGATCAACGCCGCGCCGATGCACTACGCCCCGCCCCCCGCCGTTGCGGCGCCGCTCGCGGCGGAGATGACGCCCGTCGCCGAAACCGGCGCGAGCGCCCCTGCGGCCCCCGCCAATGCGGTCAAGTCGCCGATGGTCGGCACCGCCTATCTCTCGGCCGAACCCGGCGCCACGCCCTTTGCGGTCGTCGGCAAGACCGTCGCGGCGGGGGACACGCTGCTGATCGTCGAGGCGATGAAGGTGATGAACCCGATTCTCGCCCCCGCCGCGGGCACGATCACCGCGGTGCTCGTCGAAAACGGCCAGCCCGTCGAATTCGACCAGCCGCTCGTCGTCGTCGCCTAAGCATATGGCCGAGATCAAGAAGCTCCTGATCGCCAACCGCGGCGAGATCGCGCTGCGCATCCACCGCGCCTGTCACGAAATGGGCATCAAGACCGTCGCGGTGCATTCGACCGCGGATGCCGATGCGATGCACGTGCGCCTCGCCGACGAGGCGATCTGCATCGGGCCGCCCGCCGCGACCGACAGCTATCTCAACATACCCAACATCATCTCGGCCGCCGAGATCTCGGGCGCCGACGCGATCCATCCGGGCTACGGCTTCCTCAGCGAAAACGCGCGCTTCGCCGACATCGTCGAGCTTCACAACATCATCTTCGTCGGGCCGAAACCCGAACATATCCGCACGATGGGCGACAAGATCGAGGCGAAGCGGACCGCAGGCGCGCTCGGCCTGCCGCTCGTTCCCGGCTCCGACGGCGCGATCAGCGACATCGCCGAGGCCAAGGAAATCGCGGAGAAGGCGGGCTATCCCGTCATCATCAAGGCGGCGTCTGGCGGCGGCGGGCGCGGCATGAAGGTCTGCACCTCCGAGGATCAGCTCGAAACGCTGATGCAGCAGGCCGGCAGCGAGGCGAAGGCCGCGTTCGGCGATGCGACCGTCTATCTCGAAAAATATCTCGGCAACCCGCGTCACATCGAATTCCAGGTCTTCGGTGACGGCAACGGCAACGCCATCCATCTCGGCGAACGCGACTGTTCGCTCCAGCGCCGCCACCAGAAGGTGCTCGAGGAAGCGCCCTCGCCCGTCATCACCGCTGAAGAGCGGGAGCGGATGGGCGGCATCGTCGCCAAGGCGATGGCCGACATGGGCTATCGCGGTGCGGGCACGATCGAATTCCTGTGGGAAAACGGCGAATTCTACTTCATCGAGATGAACACCCGGCTCCAGGTCGAACATCCCGTGACCGAGATGATCACCGGGCTCGACCTCGTGCGCGAACAGATCCGCGTGGCCGAGGGGCATCCGCTGACGCTGCGGCAGGAGGACGTCCAGTTCCGCGGCCATGCGATCGAATGCCGCATCAATGCCGAGGATCCGCGCACCTTCGCCCCCTCGCCGGGGCTGGTGAAGATGTTCCACGCGCCGGGCGGCATGCACGTCCGCGTCGATAGCGGCCTGTACGCGGGTTATCGCGTCCCCCCCTATTACGACAGCATGATCGCCAAGCTGATCGTCTATGGCACGACGCGCCAGGGGGCGTTGCGCCGCCTGCGCCGCGCGCTCGAGGAATTCGTGATCGAGGGACCGGTGACGACGATCCCGCTCCATCAGGCGCTGCTCGACGACCCCGAGTTTCAGGAGGGGGCGTACACGATCAAATGGCTCGAGGAATGGCTCGCCAGACAGGACGGCTGACCGCACACGGTTAAGGGGGCGATATCATGTTCATCGGCCATTACGCCCCCGCCCTGCTCGCCGCGACCGCGCGGCGATCGCCGCGCCTCGGCATGCTGTTCGTCGCGGCGCAGCTCGTCGACCTCGCCTTCTTCGGCTTCGTCCTGATCGATGTCGAACATCTGCGGCTAGTCCCCGGCATTGCGGGCAGCAACGCGATGGACCTGTACGACATGCCGTGGACGCACAGCCTGGCCGGCAGCATCGGCTGGGCGATCGGCTTCGCGCTGCTGCTGCGCCTGCTGGGGAGCGGCTGGCGCGGGGCAGCGATCGGCGCGGCCGTCGTCCTGTCGCACTGGTTTCTCGACCTGCTCGTCCATATCCCCGACCTGACGCTCGCGGGGGGCGCGCCCCGGCTCGGGCTCGGGCTGTGGCGTCACGCCGGGCTCGAACACGCGATCGAACTCGGCCTCGCGGGCGGCGCGCTCGCCTGGTACGCGCGGCGGACATCCGCGCGCGGGCGCATCGGGCAGTTTGCGCTCGCGATCCTCGCGCTCGTCATGCTGCTCGTGCAAATCGTCGACTGGCAGGGCGCCGCACCCACGGGTGTCGTCGATCCGGTCCCGCTGTCAATGCCGCTGACCGCATTGGCGGCCTATCTCATCCTCGCCGCCCTCGCCTGGTGGGTCGGCACGACAAGGGAAACACGATGAAGGCAACGATCTACCACAATCCCCGCTGCGGCACCTCGCGCACCACGCTGGCGCTGCTCAACGACCGCGGCGTTGACGTCACGATCGTCGATTATCTCAGGGACACGCCGACGCGGGCGACGCTGGCCGGTCTCTACGCGCGCGCCGGCATCGCCCCGCGCGACGGGCTGCGCATGACGGAAGACGGCGCCAAAGCCCTGCGCGATGCCGATGACGACGCCGTCCTCGACGCGATGATCGCCAGCCCGATCCTGATCCAGCGCCCGCTCGTCGCCACCGACAAGGGCGTCCGCCTCGCCCGGCCGCCGGAGGCAGTGCTCGATATCCTGTGACGCTGCCACACAAGCGGGCATGATGCTGGAATATGCCCAAATACCGGGCAGCATTTTCGCACGAATCGCGGTTGCCCCGAGGCGGCACGACTGGCACGTTTGGTGCAAGGCGCCCGTGGGGCGACACGCTTTAACGATAACAACAGGGGGCGATACCGCCGTGAAAAAAGTCGAGGCGATTATCAAGCCCTTCAAACTGGACGAGGTGAAGGAGGCGCTGCACGAAATCGGTGTCAGCGGCATCACCGTCACCGAGGCCAAGGGCTTCGGGCGCCAGAAGGGGCATACCGAACTCTATCGCGGCGCCGAATATGTCGTCGATTTCCTCCCCAAGGTGAAGCTGGAGGTCGTCGTCGAGGATTCGCTCGCCGACCGCGTGGTCGAGGCGATCGCGGCATCGGCGCAGACCGGCCGCATCGGCGACGGCAAGATCTTTGTTATTCCCGTCGAAACCGCGTTGCGCATCCGCACGGGCGAGCGCGACGACGCGGCTATTTGACGCAGCGCAACATTCAATGGCAATCTGGCATTGCCACGACACATGATTCTCCGGCGCACCGCCGGGGCACAACCGATACGAAAGGCGATTAGCACATGGCGACCAAGCCCAGCGACATCCTGAAGAAGATCAAGGACGAGGAGATCGAATGGGTCGACCTGCGCTTCACCGATCCCAAGGGCAAGTGGCAGCATCTGACGATGGTCGCCTCGCTCATCGGCGAAGACGAGTTGACCGACGGCCTGATGTTCGACGGTTCGTCGATCGAGGGGTGGAAGGCGATCAATGAATCGGACATGATCCTCATGCCCGATCTCGAAGCGTCCTACATCGATCCCTTCTCGGCGACGCCGATGATGATCCTGTTCTGCGACATCGTCGAACCCTCGACCGGCGAAGGCTATGCCCGCGACCCGCGCACCACCGCGAAGCGTGCCGAGGCGTATCTCAAGGAAACCGGCATCGGCGACACCGTCTATGTCGGCCCCGAAGCCGAATTCTTCATGTTCGACGACGTGCGCTTCGAAACCGCGTACAACACGTCCTTCTTCAAGATCGACGACATCGAGCTGCCGACCAACACCGGCCGCGAATATGAAGGCGGCAACATGGGCCACCGCCCGCGTGCCAAGGGCGGCTATTTCCCCGTCGCGCCGGTCGACAGCGCGGTCGACATCCGTGGCGAGATGGTCTCGACGATGATCGAGATGGGCCTGCCCTGCGACAAGCATCATCACGAAGTCGCCGCCGCGCAGCACGAACTCGGCATGACCTTCGGCACGCTGACGACGACCGCCGACCGGATGCAGATCTACAAATATGTCGTGCACCAGGTCGCGCATGCCTATGGCAAGTCGGCGACCTTCATGCCCAAGCCGATCAAGGAAGACAACGGCTCGGGGATGCACACCCACTTCTCGATCTGGAACGGCAAGGATCCGCTGTTCGCGGGCAATGGCTATGCCGGCCTGTCCGAAATGTGCCTCTATTTCATCGGCGGCATCATCAAGCACGCCAAGTCGGTGAACGCCTTCACCAACCCGACCACCAACAGCTACAAGCGATTGGTGCCGGGCTATGAAGCCCCCGTGCTGCTCGCCTATTCGGCGCGCAACCGGTCGGCGTCGTGCCGCATTCCCTACGGCACCGGCCCCAAGGCGAAGCGCGTCGAAATCCGCTTCCCCGACGCGATGGCCAACCCCTATCTCGCCTATGCGGCGCTGATGATGGCGGGCCTCGACGGCATCCAGAACAAGATCCATCCGGGCGAAGCGATGGACAAGAACCTGTACGATCTTCCGCCAGCGGAACTCGCGGAGGTTCCGACCGTCTGCGCGAGCCTGCGCGAAGCACTCGACAGCCTCGCGGCGGACCACGACTATCTGCTCAAGGGTGACGTGTTCACCAAGGATCAGATCGAAAGCTACATCGAACTGAAGATGGCGGACGTCGCCCGCTTCGAAATGACCCCGAGCCCGGTCGAATTCGACATGTACTACTCGGCCTGATCGGCTCGATATCGGTTCCACGCACGTCAGTGCGAGGGCAGCGGGAGGGCGTCCGGAGCGATCCGGGCGCCCTTTCGCTTGCCCGCGCGCGCTGCGCGTCCCCGAAAACCGCCCTCCCAGCGAAAGACAGCGCCACCGGCGGTTTGCTACACCCGCCGCATGATCGCGATCGGCTGCCTCCTCCTCCTTGTCCTCCCGCTCGTCGGCCTCGTCGCAGGCGCGCTCGTCGCAGGACCGCCGGGCGCCCGATGGGGTGCCGCGCTCGGCGTCACCATCGCCGCGATCGCCACCGGCTTTTCCGCCTACGCCATGGCCCGAATCGCGCGTCGCTAACGCCAACGACGGAGCCGCGCGACAGCAGGGTGGCGCCCCCCTCGCGCATCGGCGGCTCCCTCACATCATCCCGAGATCGCGCAGCCATTGCATCATCTGCCCCGGCCATTCGGTCGTGACCGGCGCAGCGGTGGGGCGCATTCCGAACGCATGGCCTCCCCGGGCGTACAGGCGCATGTCGACCGGCACGCCCGCATCGCTCAACGCCAGCGCATAGGCCATCGGTTGCCGGATGTTGTCGACCGGGTCGTCCATCGCATGGATGATCAGCGTCGGCGGCGCCTTGGGGCTGATCGTCACCCACGGTTGCAGGTCGAGGCTGTTGCGCCCCTTGCTGTCGTCGAGCATCCGCGCGGTATAGGCGATGACCGCAAAGTCGGGGCGCGTCGGTTGCCGGTCCGCCGCGTCGGTCGCGGGATAGGTTCGCGCGTCGGTGTTGCTCAGGTTCGCGACGAGGTACGCGCCCGCCGAAAAGCCGATCGCGCCGACCTTGTGCGGATCAATTCCATACGTTCCCGCGCGGTCCCGCAGCAATCCCATCGCCCGCTGCGCATCCTCCAGTCCCAACAGCACCGCCGGCCGCTGCTGCTTCCCCGCGACGTGCGGCCACAGCTGCGGCGTCCGGTATTTCAGCATCGCGCAGGTCATGCCCTGACGGACCACCCAATCGCAGATCTCGGTGCCTTCCAGATCGGTCGCGACCGCGTAGAAGCCCCCGCCCGGCACCACCAGCATCGCGGCGCCGCTGTTCTGCCCCTTGGGGCGATAGAGCGTCATCGTCGGTCGCGTGACATAGGTCGCCCAATACCATTTGCGCCCGCCGACCAGCGGCGAGCCATTGCCCGTCGTCTCCGGGCGATCACCGCTGTCGGGCGTCGCCAGCGCGACCGTCGCCGGCCATAGCGGGACCTGCACCCCGCCATCGGTCGGGTGCCAGACGCCCTCGCGTTCCACCTTCGGCACGTCGATCCGGGCAGGCGTGGCGACGCGCGGCGACGCCTGCCCCCCGGCCGCTGCGGCGGAGCCGATCACCAGAACCAGCGCAAGGATCATCCCGAACCGCGACACGTGCATTCCCCCCATTACGCGCCACCACGAGCTGCGGCGCGCGTCACGGCGGCAAGGCTAGTGCCCCCGCGCACGCCCGGCAATCGCCCCGGCCACGCCACCCCCGATCGCGCCGACATCACCTCTCATGGAAAGCACCCTTGACGTAAAGCTCGCTTTCCATGACAAGCTTCCTTCACACCGAATCGAAGGAAGTCGCGATGTCCATGTCCCCCGCACAACGCCGTTATACGCGCCGCATCCTGCTGCTCTCGCTGCTCTACGCCGCGCTGCTGATGCCGGTCGTCTATCTTCTCTCCCGCCATCTGGTCGCGGGGCCGCTCGCGTTCATCCTCGGCGTCCTGCCCGCGCTGCCGGTCGTCGGCTTCTTCGTCGCGATCGGCGCGTATCTGGTCGACGAACAGGACGAATATCTGCGCATGCTCGTCACGCGGCAATCGTTGATCGCGACGGGCATCGCGATGACCGCGGCGACCGTCTGGGGCTTTCTGGAAGGGTTCGAACTCGTCCCCCACGCGCTCGGCTACGCCTGGCCGATCGTCTGGTTCGCCGGGCTCGGCGCTGGCGGCTGCGTCAACAAGCTGCTTGAACGGCGCGCGGCATGAACAACGCGGTCCGCACGCTCCGCAGCGAGCGGGGCTGGAGCCAGCAGCATCTCGGCGACCTGCTCGGCGTCAGCCGCCAGAGCGTCAACGCGATCGAAACCGGCCGCTACGACCCCTCGCTCCCGCTCGCCTTCAGAATCGCCGAGCTGTTCGGCCTCGCCATCGAAGACGTTTTCGTCAGCCCATCGAAGGAGCCATGACATGATCCGCCACGCTGCCGTCCCCCGCTTCCCCGTCCCCCGCTTCGCCGCCCCCCGTTTCGCCTTCACTCTCGCCGCGCTCGCGGTGATGCTCGGGCTCCAGCCTGCCGCCGCGCCCGCCGCGCCGCCAGCGCCGCCAGCGCCGCCAGGCCCATCAGCCGAGTCGCCCGTCATCCAGATGCCGCATATCTCGGTTGTCGCGACGGGCAAGGGCACGCCCGTGATCCTGATTCCCGGCCTGTCGAGCCCGCGCGCGGTGTGGGACGCGGTCGCCCCCGATCTTGCGCGGACCCACCGCGTCTATCTCGTTCAGGTCAACGGCTTTGGCGGCGATGCGCCGCGTGCCAATCTGTCGCCCGGCATGCTGCCCGGCATCGTCGACGATCTCCACACGCTCATCGCGGCGCAGAAGCTCGCGGGGGGTGCGGTCGTCGGCCATTCGATGGGCGGACTCGTCGCGCTGATGCTCGCCAACCAGCATCCGGGCGACGTCGGGCGCGTCATGGTCGTCGATTCGCTGCCGTTCATCGGGACACTCTTTGCGCCCCAGGCCACCGTTGCGCTCGTCGAACCGCGCGCCAGCGCGATGCGTGACGCGCAGGCCGCGACCTATGGCAAACCCGTCGACGACGCCCTCGCGCAGGCGACCGCGGATCGCCTCGCCGCCACGCCCGCCGCGCGCGCGCTGGTCGCCGCCTGGGTCAAGGCCGCCGATCCGCGCGTTTCGGGTCAGGCGCTATACGAGGACATGACCACCGATCTGCGCCCCGCGATGGCCGCGATCACGACCCCGATCACGCTCGTCTACCCCTGGGCGACCAGCGGACCGACCCAGTCGCAAGCCGACACGCTCTACCATGCCGCCTATGGCGATGCGCCTCACGTCCGTTTCGTCGGCATCGGCGACGCCGCGCATTTCGTGATGCTCGATCAGCCCGCCCGCTTCGCGCAGGCGCTGGCGACGTTCCTCGCCGGGTGAGTGACGTTGGGGGCACGTCGTCGGCAACCCGGCGCGTGCTCCAGCCTCGGCCAGCCTGTGCTACACGCCCCCGCTCTGCCACTCTCCCGCCATGCCATCCGCACGCCAATCCCACCGTCATTCGCCCCGCGCGACGGCACGCGCCGACCTCCCCGACGAAAACGCGATTCCGTGTAAAGGTCGTCAACTTTACCTGCGCCGCGCGCCGCTGGCATCGCCCCGCGCGGCTGCTACACTCGCGCGCATGCACAGCTCCCTGATCGCGCTCGCCGCGCTGCTCCTGCCCCTTCCCGCGCCCGCGGCCCCGACGCCCGCCGGACCGACGCCCGCCGCCCCGACCGCTGCCGAGCGCCTGATGGCCGCGACCGTCGCGGCGGAGGCACCCCGGCAGGAGGCGCTGCTCGAACGCCTCGTCTCGATCAACAGCGGCTCGCTCAACCTGCCCGGCGTCACCAAGATCGGCGCCATCATGCGTGCCGAACTCGCCCCGCTCGGCTTCGACGTCGCGTGGATCGACATGACCAAAACCGGCCGCGCAGGGCATATCGTCGCGACGCACCGGGGCAATGGCCGCGGCAAGCGCGTGCTGATGATCGGCCATCTCGACACCGTGTTCGAACCCGACAGCC
>ENA-ORXF01002312-ORXF01002312.1-marine-metagenome-genome-assembly--contig:-NODE-2312-length-11481-cov-2.624079_pt1 | contig 11481 bp, 10 predicted proteins | sample MGYA00237864_ERZ511476 | MGnify/ENA primary metagenome ERZ511476 (study PRJEB26306, sample SAMN06343908) | marine metagenome | isolation source: coastal waters | place: Atlantic Ocean: West Antarctic... | reverse complement strand
ACTAGTCAGTACCCTTAATCGTTACAATTTTAGCTACACTTAGTGCTACTAAATTCACCAAGATTCAATTATGAAAACTCAACAGTATTGCTCCAATAACCATTAATGAATTATAAAGCTTCAATGTAATAAGCTTAGGAATACTAAAGCTTTATTAGAAATCAAAGATAAATTAGAATTAATACAGGGCTAGCCTATAAGGGATATACTAGAGTTTAGAAAAACGAAATATACTTTACTACTAAAATAGGTTTGTAATTGTACAATCAATTTAATTTTGGTAAATTACAAGGAATTATTTTTTGTTGTTGTAAAAGCATTTTGTTTGAATTTAGGCTGCAAAAAGAATGAGTGATATTAATGTAGAGCTAAGTAAATGAAGGACTAAAAAAGCTCAATTACTTTAATTTAAATACAATAAAACTATGAGTAAACCTTCCTATAAAGAATTAGAAAATGAGTTAATTGTATTAAAAAAGAATACCAACGTTTCTTTAAAAGGATTACCATATAAAGAGTTCTTTGATAATATGGCAGACATGGTTGATGTTATAGAACTTATTTATGATAAGAATGGTCAAGCCATTGATTTCTATATTCGTGCAATAAATTTTTCTTTCGCAAATTTTTTGGGCAAAACTCAGGAACAATTATTAAATAAAAAAATATCCTCGATTATTGATATCGTGGAGGACAATTGGTTCAATAGTTTTGCTAGTGTTGATAGAACAGGAGAAGAAATTAGATTTAAGAGTTATGGTGCAGCATATGATAAGTTCTATCACGTTACTGCATGGAAATTTTCCAAAAATAGAATTGGTGTTTCGATATCAGACATAACTGAAAATGAAAATGCAAAAATTACGTTAAGAAAAAATCTTGAAAAAGAAAAAAAAGTACGAGTCAAAACTGAAGGTTTACTTGAAGAGAATAGAGTCGACAGAGCAGACGAATTAGCACTAGCGAACACTGAACTTGCTTTTCAAAATAAAGAGAAAGAAAAACGAGCAGAGGGGTTGAGATAATAAACCATTTACATTAATAGAACCTATCTGTGACATTAATATCATTAAGGTATGATTTGAACCTGTATTAGTGTTGTCAAATTCTAAATCAGCATTAGGAATGCAAGTTCCGTTATCTATAATTGCATTTAAATTATAGTTTCCTGCTAGTGGATTCATACATCCTTCTAATCCAACAGAAAAGTTAATTATTGTTTGCACTAATGGACTCAATGGCTGACTGTTTCCAGAAACGTTGTCGTAAAGAATAAATTGAATGGTGTGTTCACCAAAATCAAAGTCTTGAGATATTTCACCAGATTGATCGAAAATTGAACCATAAGCACCTCCATCAACAGAGTACTTTAGATGCCCAGCTAAAGAATCAGTTGAGATAATAGTGTTTAAAACTTCGTAATTAAACGAAACAGTTGGAGTTGTTAATAAAGCTCCATCAATAGGATTGGAAACATAAATAAATGGAGTATCGAAAGTACAAGACTCATCTTCGTAAGTAGCATCCATATTGTAATTTGAAGCTTCGGGATAAGTACAGCCTCCAATTCCGTACAAACAAGAACCGTCTTCGATATTTGCTAATTCATTATAATTATTAGCTTCTGAGTCTAAACAACCTTCTACTGGCTCAGGGTACTCACACGAATCATCATCATCGGTAGCTAAGTAATTGTAGTTGGTTGCTGATTCAGCTGTACAACCTAAAACTTCATTCTCATCACAAATACCATCGTTATCTGTATCAAAATTACAAACACCATTACAGTTGTATCCATATTCTTCAAAAACACAAGAATCATCATCTTCTGTTGCTTCTGAGTTATAATTACAAGCTATGTCGTTTGTACAACCCATTATAGATGAAATAGCACCAGAGCATGAAAATTCAGGATTAACAGGTAGAACTTGGGCTGAAATACTATTTTCAGTAAAAGTAATCGTACTAGACATCTCTATAGTATATAAACTACCTCCATTTACCAATTGAAGATTAATATTTTCTCCTGAAACAGCTCCGTCAATACTATTTTCTGTAGTAGCATCATCTCCCCATAAAGGCATTGCAACTTGACCACCTGCCAACTCATCTTCGTGAACTAAAGCAGAACCTACTACAAGACCTTCATCTGTAATTGCTACAATATAAGCCTCTAAATCCTCAACATTTAATGAGGTAATAAAATCAGGAGTTAACATCAAGGTCATATTTGTTCCTGTATTTAGTACAAAACTGTTTGGTAAAATACATTCAGTAGTTTCGTATTCACAAGAACCATCGTCATCGGTTGCTAATTCGTTGTAGTTTATTGCAGTTGCATCCGTACAACCAGATAAATCTAAACCGCCACAATCGACAATACAATTATTATCACAATCGAAATTTTCGACCGGATACACACAAGACGCATCATCAACTATAGCAAATTCGTTATAGTTACAAGAAGTCATATCTGTACAACCTGAAACATCCGGTGAACTACAGTCTATTACTTCAAAAGTAGAAGAACTAATAATTGACATAGCATTTGTAATATAATCATCTGCTGGATTAAGGAGTAAAGAATATACAGTTCCATCGTTAGATTCATAAAACCACAGGATTTCTTGATTGTCGTAGAACCCATCTTGGTCATCTGTTGTGGCGTCATTTCCCATTACACCTACACTTGTTTGTACACCTGTAATTTCTCCTGAAGAGGTGCAAAAATATACATCAGAATCAGTTAAAAAGAAAGCACCAATAGTCCCTTGACCCATTTCAGTTACCATAGCATTAGCAGTTGTGGGTGTAAAAAATACAGTCATATTTGACCCTGTATTGGTAAATGTGAAATCTAAATCACATTGAGCAAAACTATTTTGTACGACAGATATGAAAACAAAAAACAAACTAAGTAATAGCTTCTTCATAAGATAATATTTTTTTTTAAATAGTCCGTAAATATAACAAGCCTATTCTAATCTGACAAAGATTAATCTTATATAGACTCAATTTGTATAACAAATATCTTACCAAATAGACTCAATTGGCAATTATAACAACATTAAAACGCTTAAGTTTGCAACATATTTTTGAATTATGACGAAGAAAGGTGTTTTATTGATAAACTTAGGTACTCCAAAAAGTCCTTCGGTTAAAGATGTAGGTGAATTTTTATTTGAATTTTTAAATGATGACAGGGTAATAGACATCCCTTGGATTTTGAGAAAAATTCTGGTAAACATGATTATTGTACCATTTCGAATGTTTAGTTCAGCTAAAGAATACAAAAAGCTTTGGACAGCAAAAGGATCTCCTTTAAAGTACCACAGTGATAAATTATTTAAAGAGGTGCAAAAAAAGCTACCAGAATCCTATTCTGTTCATTTAGCTATGCGCTACCAAAAGCCATCTATAAAAAAGGTTTTGGAAGAGATGAAAAAGGAACAATACGACGAAATTATTGTTCTGCCTTTGTACCCACAGTATGCTTCTTCTAGCAGTGGAACGGCTATTCAGGAAGTTATGAAATATATCTCTAAGTGGTGGGCAATTCCTAAGCTAACTTTTATATCTGAATTTCATGAAGACGAAGGTTATCTTGAGTCAATTTTAGAGCGAGCTAAAGAATTTGATTTAACGGAATATGACCATATTCTATTTAGTTTTCATGGGCTTCCTACGCGTCATATTTCTAAACTAAACATTAAAGACTGTTCATCAAACACTTGCGAATGTAAGATTAATAATAGATACTGTTATAAATCAAACTGTGTATCTACAACAAAAATATTAGCTGATAAAATGAAGCTTGATTCTTCAAAATACAGTATCTGTTTTCAATCGAGACTAGACAATAAATGGCTAACTCCTTTTGCAGATAAAGAAGTTATAAAATTGGCCAAATCGGGCGCTAAGAAAATATTAATATTTTCTCCTGCTTTTGTAGCAGACTGTTTAGAAACAACGATTGAAATAGGGGAAGAATTTAAAGATTTATTCATTGAAAATGGTGGAACAAAACTAGACTTAGTACCTAGTTTAAATTCAGAAAAAAGATGGGTAAAAGCGGTATCAGATTTAATAAAAAAACAAGTTATTGATTAAGGAGTCTACCTTGTTCAATTCCTTTATTTTCATCTACTCTATGTAAAAGAAGAAATCCGAATAAGAAGAAAAAGAAGATTATAGAAATCCCTACTCTTTGGCTTTCAAAGGCAACAGTAAGAATACCCAATAAAAATGGCCCTGCAAAAGCTGTTGCTTTACCAGAAAAAGCAAAGAAGCCAAAGAATTCATTTTTCTTTGCTTCAGGTGTAAAACGCCCCATCAAAGAGCGACTTGCGGATTGATTAGGACCAGAGAAAACTCCAATTAATACTGCTGCAAACCAGAATATGTTTTTTGCATTTATCCATTGTGGAACAAAAGAGCCGCCGAAAGTATATTGTAAAAATGGCCTTATTTCTGGAGCAAATACGGCTAATAACATAGCTACCATAAGTCCGATAAGAGTAACTTTTAGTGTCATCCTTCCTCCTACTTTATCGTCTAAGTAACCCATCAAAAACGCACCTATTCCAGCGGTAATATTTAAGACTATACCAAGCATCATAATTTCATCAAAAGTAAAATCTAAAGTTCCTGCGGCGTAAATACCACCGAATGCAAATATGGTAACTAGACCGTCGTTGTAAACCAAACGAGCAATTAAAAAGCGCATAATTTGGGGGTATTCTCTTAATTCTTTGGCAGTACTTCTAAAGTCTTTAACGGTATGTTTGGCATTTTTTAAAAATGCTTTGGTATCTGGCTTACGATCTTTTACAAACAAAAAAGTAGGAATACTAAATACTGCAAACCAAATAGCAACCAATAAATTAGTAGCTCTTATATTCTCGTAGGCTCCAGCTTCGCCTTTACCGAATCCAAAAATAGGCGTGTCCGTTTGAACTAAAAAGAACATTGCTAGGGCGAGTGCAATTAATCCTCCTACATAGCCTAAAGACCAACCATAACCAGAAACTCTACCAATATTTTTAGAATGAGAAATATCTGGTAAATAAGCGTTGCAAAATACTGAACCCATTTCGAAACCAATATTAGCAATTACAAACCAGAACAAAGCTTTTAAAATTTCACCTGGTAAAACAAAATACAATAAAATGGAACCAATAATAGTAATCCAAGTAAAAATGAGCATAAACATTTTCCGATAACCACCTTTATCAGCCAAGGCACCCATAAAAGGAGATAATAATGCAACAATTATCGCAGTTATAGAAATAGCATAAGACCACTGTTGAGTTCCTATAATTTGGTTTGTAGCTATAACCGTTGTAAAAAAAGTTCCATAAATAAATGATACGACCAAATTTGTAAAAGGCTGATTGGCAAAATCGTACATTGACCAAGCTAAAACTTCACCTTTGTTTTTAATTTTATTCGACATATTACTCTTTAAAATTCACCTTTAATACATGGCTATCGTACTGCTCTAAATGATTATAACGGATCATTTTTTCTAATCGCAATACATACTCTTCTTTAAGCTCCGAATATACTTTTAAATGTGGAATTAACTGATAAACATCTTTTGTTTTTTCTCTCTCTACTCTAAAGGATGAATAAGGTCCCCGAGCTAAAGTTTTAAAATACGATTCTATAGATTCTGGTAACGAAGCATACTTTTTCACAAAAACAGACTTTCCATTTCTATCGATTGAAGCTTTTATACGAGCTTCGTTTTTAGAATAAGACCATACGCCAAAAATATTATTTGCCTCTCTGTAAAACCTCGAAGTTCCCCAACCTGACTCTAAAGCTGCTTGAGCAATAACGATACTAGTGGGGTGAGTTTGTAAACGAGCTAATAACTCAATATTTGATTTACATTTATACACTTTTTTTAAATTCGATAAAAACAATTGCTCTTCTATAGTAGACTCTATTGTAGCGTTTACAATGGTTAAAACAGAATTTCTAGTCTCTGCTAATTTGTATTTTGTAATAAGAATTGATGGAAGCATTAGATTTATAAAAGCTTGCTTTTTTAAACTAATATCTAAGTTAGACAAATCAATAGCAGACTCGTAGATATTGGCATCCACTATTTCTGTAACTACTTTTATATCATTAATTGAATTTCCAACGATTTTTATGAAATCAACTTCCGCAGGCTGAGAAAAACCATTGCAGCTAGAATATAATAGGATTAAATGAAGTAGATAAACTTTTTTCATAAGCATATGATAAATGGGAATCGATAAGTTTATAAAGTACTAATCTGATTATTTACTTTAAGAAAACTAAAAGAGGTTCGAAAAATTAAATTTTCACAAATGAAGAATTATATATTGTAGTGCCATTTAAAAGTTCAATAAAATAATTCCCTTCCTGTAAGTTTTCTATTGAGATAAATCCATCATACTTAGCCGACATTAAAACAACACCAATAGAATTATATATCTTATAAGTTACAGGTCCTTTAAATGAAGAGGCAAGTCGTATTTCGCTTGTAGCTGGATTTGGATAAAAGGACAATTCATTTTTCTTGAGGTTTGACAAACTTAAGTTATCTGGAGAAATAGTTCTATAAACAACTGCATTCTGGCCCCGGTTGCGATAAACCATGTGAAAAGTATTCGCTGAGTCATCATAAATTAAATCTACACTTTCTCTATGTTCAATAGAATCACCTTGTGTAAATGAAAAGGAAGTTTCGTATTCGCCATCTTGAATAATAACACCAAAGAGATCCCTTCTAGACTCCCTAAACTCCTCCCAAACAATCATTTGAACCTCTGAATTACCATCCATTCTTGGATGATTTTGAGTACTATACCCCTCTTGGTAATCGATTTCAGAAAACTGAATAACTTCATCATTTTCCACATCAACCTTACTCATATATACTTGAGTGGTAGAATTAGGCTTAGACATCCAAGCACTATAAAGGGTGTCGCCAACCAAAAAGCCATCAGAAGATGAAACGGGGCAAGAGTTCACTTCCCATTCAGTAAGATCTGTTTCTACAGAACTGGAGAAATTGGCCTCCTCATTAAGACTTGTACGCACTTTAAATGTTCTAATATTCTCATCATTATCTCGGTAAGAAACGCCATAAGAACCATCTCCAGTAACTAAACTAGGCGTACAACATTCGCAGGGTGAATTGTCTATAGATATTAAATCTGTAAAAGAAGTACCACCATCGAAAGAACGAATTACAACCTGATCGGCATTTTCCCAGTTAGGACCATAATGAATAAAGGCAATTACAGGATTGCCATCGGGTAAAACAATCAGATCAATTCCCTCAGCCAATTCATCCCCTAAATCATAAGCAGTAGTACTTTCAGAAAATGTTAAACCTCCATCGGTAGATTTTTGATACACAATTTGCTTTGGTGTAGATTCGAGGATATAAGCGATGTAAACAACATTACCATTTGAAGCTATAGAGGGACCAAGGTTTGTAGCTGACTGAAAATCTAGCCCTTCAGAGCTTATAAGTAGCTCTCCTAACCATGCTCCGTTTACCATTTTATTTACAAAAATTTGCTTACCGGAAGATATTCTGGTAAACATAACCAATGGCTCACCATTTACAAGACAAATACGAGGTCTCGTACTGGTAGATTCGTTCGGGTTGATATATTCGATCTCAGAAAAATTAAAGGTTTGAGAAACCGAAGTAAAACTAATAAGCAATAATAATCCGAGGATATATTTTTTCATAATCAGGGAATTTGTAAATTAGAGTCTAAAGATACAATTAGTCTTGAATGAGTATAGAAAAATGTTGATTAAGAGGGTTTAGGCTTTCTTTTAAATTCTCAATAAAGGAATTCCCATACACTAAGTAAAATGGAATTATATTATCGTAACGCTCTTGAAGACTAGACTCAGGAAATAATTTACCCTTTACTTGAGATATTTGATTTAATGAAATAGAATGCTTTTGTTTTTCTGCCTTATTGAGCTTTTGCTCAATTTTCTTTAATACATTAAGCTGTTTTTGCTTTTCGGCACGAATAGAAAATTGCATACCCTTTTCATTAGTTTTAGATAGTAATGAATCGAATAATTCCTCTAATTGTTTTAGTTCTGAGGAAATAGAAATCTCAGATTCTATATTTCTACTTACAAAAGTCTTATGTAATTCTTCTTCCGTATTAAAAATATCGGAGCTAGAAAAACCTAATTTTTCGATTTTCTCAACAAATTTCAACGGATCGATTCCAGTTTTTTTTGTTCCATTGTGAGTGTAAATTTCGTACCCCCCAAATAGTTTCTTTTTCACATCCAGCACAACTACAACACTTTGATTGCCAACAACATTAGCTATTTCTGTAATTATTTCTGGGTTTTCTATTACAATTGAACTAATAGCAATTTTTTCAACTCCTAAAGCAAAAATTTTTTGTGCTTGTTCAGCGGTTTTTATTCCACCACCATAACACAAAGGCATTCTACATTCAGCTGCTAACTTCTTAATTACTGCAAAATCAGGCTCTTTAGCCTTAGAAGTTGCATCAATATCTAGCACAATTAACTCATCAGCCTCCTTTTCATTAAATATCTTTACCGCATTAATTGGATCACCAATGTATTTAAATGGCTTAAAGTTTAATGTTTTAACTAATCCTTTATTTCTTATCAGAAGACAGGGTGTGAATCTTGGTTGCAACATAATTAAATTTCTGAATAATTTTTAAGTAATTGTACGCCAAAATGATGGCTTTTTTCAGGATGGAACTGAACTCCCATAATATTTTTTTTCTTAATAGCACAAGTAAAATTGAGCCCATACTCTGTAGTTCCTAAAATATTTGAGTCTTCATTACATTCAAAAAAGTATGAGTGAAGGAAATAAAACCTTTTATTTTCTTGCATCTCTTTAAAAAGACCTTGTTCTTCCCTTGATATTACATTATTCCAGCCCATATGAGGCAAGTTTTTGTTAATCAACATTGATGATTTATCAAATTTTTTAACCGTCCCATCAATCCAGCCAAGTCCTGATAATTTTCCTTCTTCACTAGAATTAGCTAACATTTGCATTCCTACACAAATTCCTAAAATAGGAATTTCTTTGTTTAATACAAGTTGCTCAAGTGAGTCCAGCATTCCAGAAGAATTAAGCTTTTGCATTGCACGATCAAATGAACCAACGCCAGGAAGAATAAGTTTAGTAGCTCCAACTAAATCATTTTTAGAGTTTGCAATTCTAACTTGAATGTCTAACCGACTGTATACATTTACAAATGCCTGGATATTACCAAGCCCATAATCAATAATAGTAATCACTTATAAAGCCTCTTTTCAAGTCCAATCATAGCCATAATTTTTGCACTAAGATCAATAAACTTTCTTTTGCTTCTATATTCACTACTTACTTTATTACTATTTTCAAAAATAGACTTTAATTCTTCAACATTTAAATCTAACTTATGGGCAATATATTCAAATTCACAATGTAATGAATGCTCATCAAGCTCAGGTTTTTTAATTCGCTCTAATGCTTCTTTTCTTGATAATTGACTTGTGAGAATTAAACTTGAAAAGTGAGCCCTGCGTCTATCAAAGCCATACTTTCTAGGTAGCCAAAAATCTTCAAAAAAACGAGTGAAACGCGACTCATGGTGTTTATGTTGAAAGCTTTCCCAACCAAACCTTTTCTTAAGTTCAGTTTCAGCATCATACTTAATGTATGGCACAAGATCTAAAGGCTTGAATACCTGCATTCCTAGGATATATTTATAGTAAATTTTTGATACAAATACATCAATAATTGGAAATGTTTTTAATGGAGAAGAACCAAACTTTGTATGAATATTATTAATCAAAGTTTTATCTATGCCAGGATAGGCGCCCCATTCTTCTGGCTCTCTTATACACTCTGTTGAATAATTTCCTCCCGTAAGGACATATTTGATTTTATTTTCTCGAGCAAACTTATATAGTGCGGAAAAAAAGGCAGTATCTTGAGGGATATCTTGATGAGGGATTTGAGACTTTAAAAAAGAAATCTGAAGATCTTTCATTTCCTCCCAGTTAATAACTTCTGTAAAAAGATTTAGCCCAAGACCATCAACAAGTTTTTCAATATTCCCTACTGCTTTATCAGTGTTCCAGCCAGCATCTACATGAAATAGCAAAGGCCTTAAACCTAACTTTTCTTTAGCAATGTAGGTTAAATAAGAGCTGTCTAATCCTCCACTGATACCAATAATGCAATCAAAGTCCTTATTTAATCCAGCTTTTTTAATTTTATTAGCTACTTTGAGTAACTTCTCTTCACCACTCCTTCCATGGTTCCAGTGAGGAAGAATTATATTGTAAAAATTATTACAGTAAACGCACTGTCCATCATCATCAAACTCTATACTTGAATCTGAAGTATCCATAATGCAATTTTTACAAATCTTATAACCTGCCACAATTCAATTTCCTATAATATTTTGGTAAGGATTATTAAAGTTTACTTTAATTGATAATAAATCAAAGAAACTATTATCATGAAGATAATAATAGGGTATTTGATTTACAAGTTTACACATACTTGAAAAATAATTTATAAACATAATTAATATTTTTCCTTCAAATTAAATAAGTTATTAATTAATACAGTATACAAAATACCAATAAATATTAAGGAAAGATTAGACCTCTGACCCATAACTGCGCCTATTAAAAAAATTGAGCTTATAAAAAAATAAGTTCTATAGTTACTATCAATTCTATGCAAAAATTCTTTAATTGGTTTTATTAAAATCATTAAATATATATAAAAACCAGCTAGGCCTGATTCAAAAACAATGCGAGAAACCTGAGCTCTTGGATTATTAACTTCAAGAAATTCAAAAGTAAAATTATTAGTAAAAAATGAAGCAGTACCAATACCACTTCCAAAAAATAGATTATAAAAGTCCATACTTATTAATCTTTCATAAATAAGTAAGATAGGAATAATATCTGCAGATTGAACATAAATTAAGTTAGGCAATTTTTTATAACCTGGGATGACTGTCGTTTGTAAAGATGAAAAAACCTCAAAAAAAGCATATATTCGAGGAGAATAACTATACAAAAGATAAAAAATTAATCCAATTACTATTAAGCTATATAGTATCAACAAAAGTTTTTTTAAAGATAATTCACTAAAAATCACAAGAAGCCCAAGTGCAGAAAGTAATCCAATTAAGCCAGAAAACGATTGGGTCAGCATAGCACAGCAAAATAATAGCAAAATAGTCGCTTTACTAGGAATATTTGAATTGTTTAAAGCGCTATTTATATATAAAAAAGCTATAGAAAAAAATATATATACATTTGCATCTCTTGGCTCTCCAAGTATACTGTGGAATCGGCCTCCTACTTCAACCCACCTGGTGTCAACTAGGTGTCTAGGTATAATATCCATTCCCAAAAACGTAAATATAACATCACTCAAACCTAAAAATATTACTACCC
>ENA-ORXF01002311-ORXF01002311.1-marine-metagenome-genome-assembly--contig:-NODE-2311-length-11481-cov-17.924676_pt1 | contig 11481 bp, 4 predicted proteins | sample MGYA00237864_ERZ511476 | MGnify/ENA primary metagenome ERZ511476 (study PRJEB26306, sample SAMN06343908) | marine metagenome | isolation source: coastal waters | place: Atlantic Ocean: West Antarctic... | reverse complement strand
TAGAAAATAATAATTTAGGGCTTCGAGTTTGGAGAACCTTATGATACAATGTTTGCGGTTGGTGTTTTTTCCCTCATCAACATCAACCGTTCTCCGTGCCCCCCTTCTGCGAGGTCTTTCTCTTTCTCCCTCAAAGTTGGGGGGACTTTTAAACAATTAACTGTCGGGATCAAACTTATCCGCTGCTTTACCCCTTAACAAATGAACAACATTTTCATTTAGAGTAACCCCATTATCTAGAAGTTGTCGCGCTCTGGCAGCACTTTTTACAGATGTGGTTATACTACTCTCTAGAAGAGGGTATTCAGGGTGACGTTTATTGTAATCTTTTTGTTTTTCCCGCCATTTTCTTTGATCATCAAACTTTTTATTTAGGATGCTTTGTCGTAGACCTGCCATTATCTCACCATATTCTGTTGTAATAGCCATCTCTATACGTTTTTTATACCTATTTTGGTCTTGTATGAGGGCGTAATCTCGAGGAGCAAAACCAAATGCCTGACCATATTTTTCTCCTGCTGTTATATCCATATACACAGGGGCTCCTGATTTAGAACGTATTCCACCATCTTTTTCATACCTACCGAACGCTTTTACAACATTGGCTAATCCTGCGGGGAGTAAGTCTTCAACACCCCTATCAATATTACCTTCAGCAAAATTTTCTTTTGCCCTGTAAAGACGTTTAAATGTACTAAGGGCAGGGCCACCCATATAAAAAACAACGGCTTCTTCAGGACTTTTGTCTGTTTGGTTAAACCTATCTTCGGTAATTAATAGCCCAGTCAAACGTAATCTATCGGCTACATTTAGTCCCGTAACGCTATTTACTAACCCTTTAAATTTACCTTCTCCAAAATAAGCGCGAACAACATCATCTGTTTTATCTTCTTCATCTTCAAAATAAGTCAAGTCTAGAAATAAACGCATTGCTCCATATAACGGCACACCATAAACTCCAGTCAAAAGTAAAGAACTCATATGCACACCGACGAGCCGTTTGAAAGCGATGTTTCTAAGTTTTTTACCCTCGGCTGTGCGACCATAAGCATTGTTAAAGAAAGTGTACGCGCTTGCAAACATAGTGCTGTACATATTAAGTCCGTAACTTTTATACATACCTGCCACGCGTCCAAGCCCTTGTTTAAGTATAGGTGCTCCCGTCTCTAAAGAAGTGCCCCCGTTTGAAAATTGAGCCCGTACAAAAGATTCATCTATTGCATTTTGTTTTTGTTTTTTACTAAGTGACCTTCCCCCATTACTTTTTTTGATCTTTCCCTGTTCTAAATTATATGCGGCTAACAAAGTAACTTGACGGTTAAAACGCTCTGCTTGGTTAAACATCATCCCTGAAAAAGCAGTGACCGCATCCAGAGCTTTAGTAGCTTTCATTTTATCTCCCCCTACATCGTATAAACCTGCGGAGTCAAATATAATGTTGTTATCAAGTAACCCTCGTTTGCGGGCATCTTGCACAGGGCCTAAAACACTCTCAGCATATTTTCTTACTGCTTCGTTGGTTATGTCATCACGTACAGTAAGGTTTCCTTTTTTGTCGCTTGTGTAGTAGGCATCGACGCCGTTAGCTATGCTTACTTTACCAAGTGGAGAATCGGCATACTTACGAGAGTTAAATACAAATTGTATAGCGTCTCCTATAGCGACCGCAGATTCTCTATATCCGTATTCAGCTCCTAAATATCCATAAGTAAATATAGGAATTTGTGCTAATTGAATCATAGCCGAAGATACGTTAAACCCAATAGTATACATAAACGCTACTTGATTAAGAAAACGAACTTTTGATTCTATTCCTTTGTTTTCAGCACCAAACAACGCAAATTTTCTACGTTCCTGAGCAGAATTATATATAGCGTCTAAGCTAACGATGCCCATAAATTTCTTTTCACCATCTAATTTTTCTTTTCTTCTATCTATATCTAACGCAATTTCCCCTAATCTTCGACCATACTCTATATTTATTTGAGCATTAGATATATCTTTAGGAACTGTACGAAACGCAGCTAGGTAATCAGCGTCATACCCTAAAACTTGTGTACGCGCCCTGTATATATTTAAAGCGGCGGACTCTGGAGAATTGTTAATTATTGCTTCTGTAAATTCAGTGAGTACTTGTGAATCAACGTTATTAGCCTTTAATGTATCATAAATTTCATTTAAAACTTTATCCGACCCGATTGTTCTAACGGTATCTATTTTAGTTTCTTTACTCAACGGGGAATAAAAATCAGTACCGCCCGCTTTTTCGACGACATCCTTAACCATATCCCTTTCTTTTTTAGTTGTGTAACGTAGATATACTCTTTCATTTACATCTGGGTTAGTATATCTAAGTATCCAATCTCCTTTACGCTGCAAAGGGAAATACACCATTTCCTCAATAGTCGTAGTAGGAAACAACTTTGTCATAATACCTTTTTTTAGTCTCGCCGTTGCCTCCTTCCCTAAATCCATTTCGTCAATCCTGTTATATAAAGAATCTCTGAATTTTTTATACCCATCTCTATAAGTATCTCTCATGAGCTTGAATTGTTCTAATAGTTCAGTTCTTTGTTTAATTTCTAATGTATTTAACAGAGCTAATTGTTTTTTGTGTATCTCCGCTAAATCATTTCCCTCTAAAAACTTACCTGCGTAGTAGTTTTTAGGTTTGGTAGGGTCAACATTATATATTGTTGCCCCAAATTTTGTGTTGTAAATAAGGTCTTTCATTATAACCGCAGATTTTACATTGTTTTTAGTCCACGCTTCTACTTGCTCTATTGATTTCCCTAGTCTAAATAGAGCATCTGATTTATCACCCCGCATAGTCTGTATAACTTTATTCTGAAACTCAACAATTTTCCCGAAGCCCGCTTCTTTTGCAATAGCTCCCAGTTTTGGACCATCCAAAAGACCCAATATTATATTAGCTTGTGTGAAGTCTTTTATTTTTTCTATTATGTCGTACACTGATCTTGCCCACGGAGCTAATTCAGCGTTTGGTTTTCCTGATGTACTTGTAATTTGAGATAAGTTTAACGAAGTATCGTTATTCCCGTCTATAGTAGGAGATAAAATAGCATCTATTATAGCATCTGTTTCGGTAAGAACAGAGATAGCGGATTGTTTTTTTCTGCCAGTAACCACACGAAAAATGTTGTTCATTGCACGAGTAAAACGACCTAAGAGTGATACTTTATTTCCCTTAGTATACATAATAGAAAGTTGGTCTCTAAATTTAAGATTGCTTCGAGCTTCAGCAACGAATTCTTGTACGTTTGTTGCTCCGTAAAACCCTCCTAATTCTTTTTTAACTTCATTAAACAATGCGTTAAGTTGTTTTACAGCAGGTATTTTATTAGCTTCTATTATATCATAAGTAGCCGCATGGTATAACTCATGTAATAAAGTATGAACGGTCATACCATTTTTGGAGTCTAGTTCTACACTATTATCTGCTGTTCTATATATACCATTTAGTGGTTCGCCTTTTTCATTTTTTAATCCATCGACCACTGTTATTTTAACGTTTGTTATCTTGGGGATTATTGCGTCTATAAGATAAGTAAGTGTTGTATCAAGAATTTTACTAGAAAGATTTTTTAAAGTGGTAGTCGTATCAACACCATCTATTAATTGTTGTTCTATTATAGGATCTAAATCTTTATTAAGATCTACAGTAGCGCCTAACGGCAAAGCAGGAGGGGATGGATCGCGATTGCTTTCGTACTCAAGTTCAGCATCAGCAAACAAAGAACTTTGTTTATTGTCAGAAACAGCAATTTTTTCTTGGTTTCTAATTAAAGCATTATCTATAGCCTTCGCTAATGTAGTAACATTGATTTTTAAACCCTCAGCGAAAGCAACTAAATTCCTGTACTCTTTATTCAGATCAAAAGATAACTTTGGATCTTTAGATTTTTCTACTGTCTCCGACAAAGCCTTTAACTTTTGATTTAAAAGTTTTTTAGTTTCTTTGTTTATTTGATTTTCTGTAGGGGTAAAAGAAACGTTGAATAAATTGACTACTGCCGAGTCAGTCAAAGAATCTATAGCCTCTTGTCTTAAATTTTCATTGTATTCTTTTTGTTCTGCTACTCTAGTATCACGTAGTTTTTTAGTTCTAGTCCTCTTATCTTTTGTTTCTTGTTGCCTAGCAGTAACTTCTTTTTTATCTTTTTTTGTAGTTAAAAACTTTCGGTTGGCTATTGCAATTTGATTCTCGGTATCAGAAAGTTGAGTTCGGGACTTAACAGTTGTAGGTTTTTTGCGCGGCGTATCTTTTTGTATAGCCGCTTGTTGTGCAGCAGCTTTCTTATCACGGTTTACTAGATCACTAACATTAGGAGCACTTTTAGCACCCATATTTTTTTTATTTTCTACACGCGCAGCAACTCTTTGTTTTAATTCTGGTGATAAATTTTTATTTTTATTGATCAGTTTTAAAAGTTTATTTGCGCGGGACTTACCAAAATTTGGACCTTCACCTACTTGGTAAGCAGCTTTTTTTATACTTAACGCTCTATCAGAAACGCGACTTCTTAGTTTCTCTTCATTTTGGGCGTCAGAAAAATCGGCATATCTGTAAAAGTTTTCTTTTATTTCTTTATTAATGTCTTTATCAGACACTCTCTTTTTTATTGTATTCTTTACGGCAGTCTTTGAATCAGCAGCACCGGTATAGTTACGCACTTCAGGTAGAGATGCGATATCTTTATTCGATTCATCTATAAGTGCCTCACGTTCTTTAGTGAGTTTAACTTCTGCTTTTTGTCTTGACTGGTCGGTTATTTTCCCTTTACGTATAAGGTTATCTTTAATTAGAGCGTCATAACCAGCTTGTAAATCACCATAAGATGCTTTTTTATTATACTCTACTTCCTGACCAACATCGAACGCAGCGTTGTCAATAGCTTCTTCCATAGATGGAAAAGAACGAACGTATTTTTTAGTTGCAGGGTCTTTATTAGTTTCTTTTTCTATTGTCGCGATATCATTAATAGACATAGAAAGGGGTTTTTCTCCGGGGACTAAATTCTCAAATGTGTCAACCTCTTTACCTGCGGCTATTCTTGCATCTACTTTTTCTTTTTGTATAATAGCTTTCCTGTTAATTTCATCAGCGCGAGCTTTGGCTATTTCTTCCTTAGTTCTATTCTCGGCAAGATTAAGTTGCCCCTCTGGTACTGGTGGCACAAATTTCTTAGGAGTAACTGGCTTCTTAGCAGTAGGGCGTTCTGCGGTAAAATCAAGAGTCGGTTGATTAGGATCAGTGGGGAGCGCCAAATCATCAACCTCAATTTCCCGTTTTTTACCCGCAATATCTTTTTGTTTTGCTTTAAGGTAATCGTTAAACGAATCAAAACCCTCTGGCGTTTTCTTAAAGTCTTCTCTCAGTTGCCCTTCTGTTTTGCTATTCCAAACGTCAATTTCTTTTCTAAGTCTTCTTATTTCTTTTGCTTGATCAATCTCTTCTCTATTGGCTTTACTAGCGGCTTCCGTCGTAGCATAAGTAGGTATTAGGTTTCCATCTGCATCAGTAAGAGGAATAGTCTTTTTTGCATTTTCCTCAACAGCTATTTTCTCTTCATTTCTTTCTCTCATTTTTGCGACATCTTCTGGCGAGATAGTGTCGTCAAGTGGATTTATAAATTCATCCGCCGCCTCTTGGTTTTCTCGTACGGCGGTTGCCTCTGCATCTAACTCTTCTTGAGTTTTCTTTTTTTCTGTAGGTGTTTTAACAAGAGACCTAAATGGCGTTCTTAGTTTGTCCATTTCAGCATCGATTAAGTCTTCTTTTACAGCGCCACTTTCTTCTGTATACTTGCTTTCATTGCCTTCAACTACTCGTCTGCGCAACGCTCTTTCTTGTAATATGTACTCCTCTTGGTTGTCTTCAGTTATAGATTCTTTTAGCTCAGACAAAGCATTGTTTGCATCATCAAGTTCTTCATTTGAAAAACTTTCTTCAAGGGAAACAATGCCGAATTTATTGCGAGGTGTAGTAGGTTCTTCGATTGGAATTTCTGCCGCTATTTCTTCTGCAGTTCGCGGTTTTCTACCTAGATTACCCACACCACCAAGAGTACTACCAACCATACCAGCAGCTATAGCTACACCTTTGTATTCTTCAATGGCTTCGTCATTATCTAAGGACAACCCCGCTTGCGCACGTTCTAACATAGTCTGCCCAAGTTCTGTAGGCACTTCAGCTATAGTACCTCGCGTCGCACCCTTTACAGCACGAGTAAATATCCCACCATCCTTCATCATACCTTTGCTAAATAAAGGTATTTTACCTATAAACACTCTATCAACAACACTATCAAGAAGAGTTTGTGGGAGTGAAGCAAAAAATGCAGTGCCTTCATTTATTTCAGTTTTTATTCCTTGCTCTATAGATTCTTTTTGCCGCTCTCGATTTGACCCATAAAAGTAAGGGAGTTGAGCTGCCGCAGCACCCGCAAGACCGACAAGTGTACCAGCAACAGCGCCCGGAGTTCCAAAAAATTTACCATAGCCGTAACCCGTAGCTGCACCAGCGCCAAGACTGATAGCTGTTTGAGGTAACATTTGACCTAAAGTTTCACCATAAAAAGTTGCACCAGAACTAATATCGTCAACATCTCGAAAGTTTGATAGTTCTCCCGAAGCAGCTAACTCCTCTTCATTCTCGGCTATGCCTTCAGAACCATATTGTTGAAGACCCTCTGAACCTGTAACTTTACCTAACCCCTCTAAAGAAGAGCTATATGCAAGTTGGGTATTATCTGCACCCTGACTAATACCCCGACTTAGGCCACTAAAAAACCCACCTTGTTCTTCTGAAGTAGGTGTTGAAGTAGGGGCTGGCATTCGTCTTCTAATAGCCGAAACTACTTGTTCTCTAGTAGCCCCTTTAGGGCCTTCTATTTCATAAGTCTTTCCGTCAGGTCCTTCTATGCTGTATATGGTCATATATTATTACCTTATTCTCTAGTTTTTAGAGTAGCACCAAACCCATCTCCGCCACCACTGTCGGCAGAGTTTATACCAACAAGCGTGAATTGGTTTTCCGGAAGAGGCATACCTAACATTTCCGCATATCTTTGTAACGAAGCTAATCGTGCAGCAGTCACTCTGTTAAAGTTAGCTAAAAACTCACGGCCCTCTTTTTGATACTTAGGATCATTCGGATTTAAATCACCACTTTTAACTTTTGCTTCCATCTGCATAATATCATTGTTTAGTTGTTGATATTCTTGCCAATCTTTGTTAATTCCTGTTTCAATTTTACCTATCGCTTGGACCGCTGCGGGCAACATCTGAGCATCTTTAAGTGCCATTTGAACAGCTCTATCAGCAGCAATATCTTCTTGTTTAATTCTGGCCTCTACAGCTAAACTTTTTCTTGCAAATGTATCATCTCTATCACCTTTAGCTTTGGTGTAGGCTAAGTTATCTGCAGCAATTTGTTTTGCTTCATCTTTGTCCGCCTCTTTACCCATATTCTCTGCTGCGTTCGCGAGCGTAGTACCTATATTACTAGTACCAGCACCACCGATCAAAAAGTCTGCTAGTGTTTGTAGTTTACTTTGTGATTCTGGCTCAAATTTATTATCTTTAGCGTAGTCTCCCATAGGCGCTGGGTTCAATATACTTTGTATTAAACTATCCATGTCGGTAGGATTAACTTCATCGGTAGGATTAATTTCACCTGTTGCAACCCCCTTTAGAATTTCATCGACCGCGCCACCAGAACCGCCTTCTTCAACGGTCGAGCTTTCATCACCAGAACCGCCTTCTTCAACGGTCGAGCTTTCATCACCAGAACCGCCTATTTCAGCGCCACCAGCACCACTTTCTAGAATTTGTTTAATCTCCTTAGTAGAATCTGCTTCATCAGAATCCTCCATACTAAACAACGCATCAAGACCTTCTATCCCCGCACCTGAAAGAGGACCACCAACGGCCGCTGTTCTTCCCAATGAAAATTCTCTAGCAGTGCTGGGCAGCATACGGCCTGTTTTAGGATCTCGTTTTAAAGGGTATTGTGTTGGTCCGGGTTTTGTAAAGCCTTTTTTCCCTATTTCAGCTACGTTTTTGCCCCCTTGTAAAACGTTTCTACCCCCTACTTTCGCTAGTTCAACCGCTTGTTTTCCTTTTTTAGCATAGTCAATACCTTTAAGACCTCTATAAGCTAAACCTAAACCTCTTATACCTACAGAAGCACCCCACCCTATACCGGGGATAAACATTAGTCCTGTAGCTAAAGCTTCAACAGGATTTTCTTTTGCCCAATTTAAAGCATCACCACCAAGTTTAGTTATCATCTCTCCTGTACTAGGGTCTTCAACAGTTGCTTCTGAATTTTCATCGGTAATTTCTCCACCCTCTTTATAACTCGGAACTATTCCACCTTGAGCCATACTTGGACTTCTATCCATACTCATACGTTCATTTCTTAATTTTCTAAGAGCTCCGGCAATTTCTGGTGAGAATTCTCCAAACTCATCTTCCGGCATACTTGGACTTCTATCCATATTCATACGTTCATTACTGAAATCTCTAAGCCCCTCAACGAGTTCTGGCTCAATCTCTGGACTTCTATCCATATTCATACGGCTGTTTCTAATCGCGTCAATGTCTTCCATACTAGTAATTCGACCGCCGTTAGCATAACCCGGAACCATACCGCCTTGAGCCATTCTAGCTATACCCGTCGCCTCTTCTAGTTGTTCTTTTACCGTAGGTGTTTGCGGAGCATTGAGAGCTTGTGCTCTTGCTGCTGCTTGTTGTTCACGTTGTAATTTTGCAAGACGTAATAATTCTATTAAATCTTTAGGAACAGATTTATCAGAGGCTGCTCTATTAGTTATTCCTTGATTAGCGGGCATTTGCATTGGATTAATCATTTTATTTATCCCTAAAAAGTTTTTCGAGGAGGCTTAATGTACCTCCAGAAGCGCCAAAAAAGTCAGATAAACTACTAGGGGCCTGATATTGATTACTTTCTGACTTCATAGGAACCCCTGACAATATACTTTGCATGAACTTTAATTGTTCATAAGGATAGTCACGTTCAGTTTCAAATTGACGAATGTCTGCGTCTATACCTTCTTGTTCAATGCCTCGCTGCGTACCTCCTGCAATCCCCTGTTTGTCCAAAACGTCAAACCCAAATTTATTAGCGTCAAGTTGTCCTGTACGACGTCTATCTTCATCTAACCCAAATAAAGTTTGTGCTCTGTCATAAGCATCTTTATATCCAGCGCCCGTTATATCGGATACATTTCGAAGCATATTACGTTGTCCTTCTGATTCCATAATAGCTTGACGTCCTCCGCCAAACGCGCCAGCACGTGTTAATCTACCCGCGTTAGCGTTACGTGTTATATCAGCTTGCCTACGTGCTTCAGCTATTTGTGGTTCAAGAGAAGCCTGTAAGTATGGATTCATGTACTGTTGTGACATACCTTCGTCTGTAAAAGATCTAGGATTGTACGCACCCATATCGTCAGGAGCAACAAGTCCGGCTAATCCTTGAAACGATTGAGTTTGTAAATCCGAAGGCCCCGCAGTTAATGGTCCCGTATAAGCATTATAAGGTTGATCAGCCAATGCCGCAGCTTTACCTAGCATAGTACTAACATAAGGCTCTGCGTAAGCAGACGGAGCTTCTGCTGATGTTATAAGTTTTCCTGTGGAATCTACTGCCATGTTAAGTCCTTAATAAATATTCATCTGGGTTTATTTGTATACCTTGATTTTTGTTACCTGTTCGCGCTTTACGAACATCCTGCATCATATCCTGTAATTTATCCGCTCCAGCATTGGAGTTGCCGTTACCAAAATGACTAACTACATCGGCAGGGATTACAAATTCTCCGTCACTAAGTGCGGCTTCTTGTTCACCGTCAATATTAGCAGGGATTTCGTCTGTCATACCGTCAGTTATACCACCTAAGAAATACCCATTAGGGTTTGGATTGTTTCCTACTATACCACCAGCGTTCATAGGTTGTGTTTCTTTTTTAGAATTAGGAGTATACTGAAATTGTTTTCCAGAATTGTTTGGATCTTTCATAAACTCTTGGTATTGGGCTACAGCAGTCTGTGTTGGGTTTACATTTGTTATTCCTGCGTTAAAGTCTCTAGAGGCGTTAGCTAATGCAGTCAAACCTGCATTATTTTCATACACCTTACCCATATAATTTGTGCGGCTCATGTCAGGGTTATAGTATTTTGCGTTGTCGCCTTGTGCAAGAAATTCTTGATTTATTCTATCTCGCTCAGGGTTCATTTCCCACTGCTGTCTAGCGGAGTCAACTTCGTAGTCTTGATCGCCACCACCGCCTGTACCTTGTCCTCTATAAGATCCTAATTCATTACCTCTAATATAAGCCTGTTCAGCCTCCCAAGGTGTTTGAGGTGGCCTTTGGCTTGCTAATAAATCGGCATTAGACATACCAGACATAGCCGCCATCATACCAGTGAAGGGATTAATTTTCTCTTTTATTATTTTATCTTGGCGTTCCCTAGCAATTCTTTCAATATTAGCTTTACCACTAGGCATACCAAATGCACCTTTTGCAAGGATTGCTGCCATAAGCGCGCCTCCTGCCGCACTACTTAAAGCACTACCTTGCGCTCCTAAACCTAGGTTTCCTGTACCTAAACCGCCGAAACCCGTATTCAAAGTAGGAGTAACAACATTTGCAGTAGTAGTACCAGCACCAGCATTTGCACCTGCAATACCAGCGTTAGACATATAAGGCATACCTGCCATATCGTACATAATAGTACCCCCGCCGGATAGAGTATTACCTGCAGCAGCACTGTTAGCAATAGTTTTACCTGCACCAATACCTAATTTTGCTAGTGCAGCTTTTGCTCCTGCTGCAACACTCCCACTTGCTATTCCAGCTTTTATCCCTGTGTATGCGGCTGAAGCTACCTTGGGAATAATATACCCTAACGCAACGCCTTTAGCTATACCTAAAGCGTTTACACCTTGTGATTCAGCTTGTTCTTGAGTGATCGGGTTGCCTCCACCGATACCATTTTGATTGCCTGAAACAAGACCCTCAACAACGTTTCCAGCTTCATCAGTATAATTAGCATCTGTAAGATAACGACGCCCACTACTGCCGGGACGTCTACCTGTATCGTTCCGCTCTTCAACCGGTTCACTGTTATATTTAAACTTTGGAAGTTTAGCATTATTTGCAATTCCACTAGTAATGCCAACATTACTAAGATTGTTTTTCTTTTGTTGATTAGCACTATAAATACCAACTCCTGTACTAGCCAAAAGTTTAAAAAGGTCGAAATAATTAAAAGCCATATCTTAAATCCTCAGTCAACCGTGATATACTATCATTTATACCTGTAAGTTGTCTATCTATATTATTATCTAACAACACCTAAGTAATCTCCAGTATACTTGCCACAACATGCAATCTGTTAGCGGTAGCCGCTGTCACTTTTAATATTTCT
>ENA-ORXF01002307-ORXF01002307.1-marine-metagenome-genome-assembly--contig:-NODE-2307-length-11490-cov-10.955314_pt1 | contig 11490 bp, 7 predicted proteins | sample MGYA00237864_ERZ511476 | MGnify/ENA primary metagenome ERZ511476 (study PRJEB26306, sample SAMN06343908) | marine metagenome | isolation source: coastal waters | place: Atlantic Ocean: West Antarctic... | reverse complement strand
GCAAATATACCTTCCAATGAAAGAAGTAAACTTCTAAGAAGGCTTGGCGTGTGGGCATTATTTAAAGGCGCTGTAAGCGCTGAAATGACTAGTATTATACTAGATGAACATATAGACGAAACAAAAGCTTTAATTGATCGTCTTACAAAATGGTTTAATACTCCTGAGCCTAGTAAGTATGTTTTGTATCACGACAGATTGCGTACTTATCTATTACAAAAGTTGAGTGACTTTGAAGTAAATGAGCTTAATGAAACACTTATTGAGTTTTTTGATGAAATATTTGATAACACCCATGATGATACTTTTATTATTTCCAATTTAAAATCTCCAGAGTTTTATCCTGTATTCCTGAATCATAATGCAAAAATGACCGGTTTTTTTTGAAAATAAAATAGACCAAAATAAAATAAATTTTTTATCAGAAGTAATTAACATCTCAGAATGGAAACGTATCAGTAATCAAATTAATTTAAAATGAAGAACGAAAAACTTGAATTGATATTTAGCAAAGGAATTCTTCCAAGTAGAATAAAATTTAAAATAAAAGACGTTCTAGATGAAGACGTTGCATATGCAGCCGACGAGCTTGTTGAACTTAGTGAAGAAGTTTTATTACAATTAGCATCGTTAGGAATATTACTTTATTTAAATCAAAATAAGCAAAAAGCGGTATTTAACGACTTTATCATTCAGCTTTTTACAAGTAATTCCCATACATACAATGCAGGACCTTTATATCGTTGGGCTGCCCACATGATTAAAGACTTAAAGGGTGAAGAAATTCAGAAAATTCTACCTTTTTTCTGGACACAACAGGATGATAAAAATGGTGTCTTAAATCCTGATTTGGAACGTTTATCTGCACTTCGAAATGCGGTAATGCATGGGTTTTTTATTCTACCCCCTGAGAGGAATCAAGAGGAAGCAACTCATTTAGGAAATATATTAAATCAATTAATTGAATTAAATATATTTAAATCAAACTCAAAAGATGAGTATCACTTTATAGATTTAGATAATGCCCTAATTAGTTTTAAAGGAGATTGGAAAATCAATTCTCAAGATTGGATAGGGTATGCTAAATGTCATGATTTCGGAAGGTTGTCATCAAAAATTCAATATGAAACTTCGGATAAATATGAAGACGACCAAAAAGCACTTGTCGAAAACACTAAAAATTCAGATGACTCAATATCTTCAATTAAGGAGTTTTTAAAGGATCATGATAAGGGGGCTTTAGGATATTGGGTAAGGCCTAGTCAGGATACAAATGCAATATACTCATCATTATGTCTGGATTTAGAAAAAGAAAAAGAGTTTCTCCCTATTTATCAGTCATTAGAAGATTTAGGTATTAATTTTACATCTGATTTTTTATTAGAAAGAGTAGTAAAACAGATTGCTAATCATTCTAAAGTTTTAGGTTATTCAAAGAATAACAAAAAAGCCCTGGTTCAATTAAGAAAAAAATGCAGGTTGAAACCCATAATAATTATTGATAAAATTCATACTGCGCTTTTCAACTCTCAGCATCTATTGCATCTATTTAATTTATTTTATGAAAATAATATTCAAGTAGTAGCATTTGGTATTCGTCATCCATGGATGGATCAATTTTTTAATCAATCTTTAAACAATTACACAGATGTTGTTCGGCCTACAAAGGAAGGGTGGCAAAATGTTTTATCAAATTATCTCAGGTTTAAGGGTCCAGATCAAAATATAGCAGATCAAAAAAAAGAGTATGATTTATTATTGAATATTACTGAAACAGTCATTAAGGAGTTGGAAGAAGATTCAGTTACAGCAAGACGATTTGCAGATAAGCATAAGTTTCCTATGGAATTTGTACATGAAGTTTTTGATGTTCTTTCTCCATTTTATACTAATAAGGCAGAAGCTTTTGAAATGGATGTACTTGATGAGTTATATAATTTTCCAAAGGAGATTACAGAAGCATCAAGAGTCTTGTTTTCAATTGGAAGAAGAGATACAAAACTTGAATACCAACATAAAATATTAAAAAAATGAGTAAACTGCCAGAACCCATTAATAGTTATGTAACACGTTTTAATGAACAGTTTAAAGCACTTAGTTTGCGTTACTCTGATTATGATACTTATGAAAAATTAGTAACTAATAATTCATCACAGCTAAACAATCTATTAATGTCAGGTTTAGGAGCCTGTACACTACTATTGCGTTTAGGAGCTGTCATAAATTTAGCAAAGAAACTAGAAGAAGGCTCAGATGAAGAAGACGCCTTATTAATGAGGCAAATATTAGATAACCTTAGAGAAGTCTTACCTAGTGACACGAATTGGAAAACCATTTGGAAGATTACCTGTAATCCCAATTCTAATTGGTATGATTGCGTAAAACCTGAAAAAGGAAAACAATCTTTGATGGGCAAATTTGTGACTTTCCGAAATAAATATGTGCATGGAATTATATCTATTCGTCCTAATGATATTAAAAAGTTAATGGACGGTATTACAATCTTAAATACCTTTTGTAGAGAGGTTAGTCTACTCTTTGAAGATACAAAAATTGAAGGAAAAGACAAAATATTTTATTTTATTGAAAAAAAAGAAGGTCTTTTTTCAGAAGCATTTAAAATAAGTCTTTATCCATTTGTTCAAAGTGGTTCCGAAGATGGGCTTCCTTATATTTTTCAAGGATTATATGGTAACAAGCAAACTGCGGAACTAATAAGTACGTTTCATGGTGATATTGAAGAGCAAGCAGGAAGTAAGCATTATGAAGGTGTTTTTAATCCCATGCTAAACTCTTTAAAAGGAGGTGCTGGTAGAGTGTTTAATCACGAAGATATTATAAATTATTACAGTGAATGTTTTGTCGGTCGAGAACAAGAAAGTGAAGAAATTAAGGAATGGGTTATAGATGGAGATAGTTCTGATAATATATTGCCTATATTCTCTCAAGCTGGCATGGGTAAGGGAGCTTTAGTAGCTAATCTAGCAACAAGCTTATCTGATAATGAATTTAATATTCCGGTTTTATACCACTTTTGCGGAAGCGGTATGGCTAATAATTTACATGCAATAGTTTATCACCTCATATTACAAGGAAATAAAATGCAACTTTGGAATTTAGAAGATCCAGAGGTAGCAAAAAAAGTAAAACGATTACCAAGTAAATATCATGATGTTCTTGCTTTATTCCATGAGTTGTTAAATGACTTTATAGTTACACGTAAAAACATTCACGAATGTCTTGTTATAGTAATTGACGGACTAGATGAAGCGGCAGTAGCTTTTTCAGAGTTTCATATAAAAGATTATTTTTCTACTTATGATGAAAATGGAGAAATTATAGAGGAATGGGAGAGCCCCTTAAATATCAAGTGGATATTTACCTACCGAGAAGGTTTTTATGACTTCCCTAAGTTGGCTAATGTTTTTGATTTAGATATAGTAAGGCCTTTGCAAGGCCTAAGCGTAGGAGCAATTGAGACGGCTTTAAAAGTATTTAATCCATCAATTGAATTCAAGGAAACCGTTGCAGAGAGGGGTAAAATTGTTTAATTAATTTAAAGTCACTAAAAATAATATTAAATGCAACAACTAGAACCAACATACCTTCGTTATGTTTATGACGGTCTTGCAAAAGGCTCAATAAACTCGAATAATGCTGCTGGCTTGCCTTTTGGTTTTATAGGTTTATTTGAAGATGAATTTCAAGCAAATATACCTTCCAATGAAAGAAGTAAACTTCTAAGAAGGCTTGGCGTGTGGGCATTATTTAAAGGCGCTGTAAGCGCTGAAATGACTAGTATTATACTAGATGAACATATAGACGAAACAAAAGCTTTAATTGATCGTCTTACAAAATGGTTTAATACTCCTGAGCCTGGTAAGTATGTTTTGTATCACGACAGATTGCGAACTTATCTATTACAAAAATTAAGTGACTTCGAGGTAAATGAGCTTAATGAAACACTTATTGAGTTTTTAGAAAATGCTTTAGAAAAAAGCGATGGTAGCGAAGCAGAAACATATGCTTTGGAGTATTTAAGTACTCATATGTCAGTAGAATCACAGTTAGATTTTAACTATCAGAGACTTCATGATTTTGCAAATAATAAAGATATCTGGCAAAGACAAATTAAAATATCCAAAGAATACAAATGGAGCCAGCAGACATTGCAGTATGGAATAAAAGAAGGAGCAAGGCGTCATCATGAGACGAATACATTGGTAACTGTGGTTAATAGCGTCAAGCTATCAAAAGATGAGACAAATAGTTCAAAGCAAATCCTTAATTTATTAAATGAAGGAGATTATAAAACTGCGCTTAAAAGAGCAGAGTCTTTTGATGGTGAAAGATTATTTACTTTTTATCTTTTAATGATTCATGAACTAACAATTGGGACGTCTAAAAATGCAACGTATAGAGTTGAGGCTTGCAAGGAAATTATAGGTAAAATTTCAAATTTTAATCAAACACTAAAAGATGAATACTTTTACCCAGGACTTGCAATTTATAAATATCATGAAGTATTATCCAGTTTTGATATAAATGATGAAGTTATATGGGATAAACTTGGATTTCATATGGAATCAATACTACATTTATTAAATTATAACACAGTTAAAGCTAATATACTTGAAGGTTTAATTAATAGACAAGTTGGCGGGTACAATCTTATTCCAATCTATGTAAAAAAAGCAGAAATTTATTTCAATAATAATAACAAAAAACAAGGTTTTGATTTTTTAGATAAAGCTTTATCTATTATTGAAACTTTAAAAGTTAGTGATGGAAACAAAATTTATAATGACGACGAATCCGGTCATAGAGAATACGAGTTTAAATATTACGAATATTCTATTGACTGGTTGAATTATATTTTTAATTTATGCTATGATAAAAATTCTTTTGAAAGATTAATTAAAATATCCAATAAACAAAAAAAGATTGACCGTGAGTTTAACTATTTTGTTTCAAAAAATAAGGAAAGCATTCAGGTATCTGGACATCTTGAAGAATACTATTCTCCATTATTTAAAAACAAACAATATTTAATTGAAAACCTTGTGAGAATTGGACAATATGATTCTACATATTATAATGTTGCTAAAGATTTTAATAAAGCTTTCCATAACCGCAGAGATAATGAAATTCAACCCTGTGAAATTAGGAGTTTCAATTTTTCATATAATAAATATGTATATGAGTCAGCATTAGCTAAATCGTTATTTAAAGCTAAAGAATTTGAAGAATTTGAAGAATTATTAAGAAGCTTTGAGGAGCGAAGATTAAAAGTAGAAATACTATTAAGTTGTTTAAACGATCTTGAAAATGAAGGTGATGTAAATAAATATATCAGTAAAATAGTAGATATCGTTGATCAAATGATATTTGGAAAAGATATTTTTTATGTGCATGAGTCTTTTTATAAATTTTTATTAAAAAAAGGGCTATTAAAATTAGGTGAGAAGTACTTGTACAAAACAATTTCTTTAATTGATAGATTGTCAGATAAAAATCAATATTTTTATTGCACAAGAATAAGTGAAATTATAGTTGGCTTTTCTTACTTAAATAAAGTTGCTGAAGCTGAGTTTTATTTTAAAATATATGAAGAATCACTTTTGACCGTTCTGGTTAACAAAAGTAGAGTTAGTGATAATTTTTTGTTTTTATTGTCAGAAGTTTCTAAATCAAATAACTTAAATTGTATTACTCATATATTTGAACTTATAACGAATAATGAAAATTATAATGACCTTGATAAAACCCCATATCAAATATTGGCTAGTAGTTTATTTAAAAATAAAGAAATAACAAAGGCTATTAAATTATGTAAGGATAATAATATTTTTCCTAAGCAGGATTATGTAATTAATTCTTGGAAAGACAAAGGTGTAGCAGTTTTTAATGGATCTTTCTTTCTATCAGAAATCCCACCTTTAAATTTATGCACAGGATCATTCACTGCTGCGTTTAATTTAAATGAAAACATAATAAATGAGTTATTAAAAACTATAGATATTTTAAAAACGGAAGACTTTAATACTGGAAATGGTATGGTGCTTGTGCTGTTAAATGAATTAATTGAAAAAAACAATTACGAATTATTAATTTCTACAGTGTTAAATAACCTCTCTAAACCGGAAGTGAATTTTGATAAATTTAACTCCTTATTTTCAAAACATATTTTCAAAAATAATTTTATTTGTAAAAAATTAATTGATAATTTAAATGAGGAAGATGGTATGAGAGTTTTAAATGTTTTTGATTTTGAAGAAAATATACCAACTAATCCGTCTTCATTATTTCAGAAACATTTTTTTAATGCTACTTTAAATTATTTAACCTCTAGGTTGAATAATAATAATGTTAAAAAAATACTACCATTAATTCAAAAAAAAATAAATTCATTTAATAGTTCTAACAAAGAATATATTAAACGTAAAATAAATAACAAAGAATTAGGCTACAGATTTGTATGCCAAAAACTTAAAGAAAAAGGATTTAAAAAAGCAGCTAAAATTTATTTTGAAAAGTGGTTAAATGAAACTCCAAAAGAAATTTTACTCGATAATCGTCACCATAAAAATGTTTCGGGTTTTACGATTGAAATGGGTTGGTTTTGTATCGATTTATTTCCTAAAAATGAAATTTTAAAAAAAATAGATACTTTGATTTTTGATTTTTCAGATAATACCACGATATTATTAGAGACTTGTTATCTATTAATAAAAATTAAAGAAAAGAAAAGAGCATTTATCTTAGCAAATTCGATCCCTGAAAGAATAATGGTAGACCCTTTCATTTTTGAAGACCTAAAACAAGAAAGATTGGCACAAGTGGCACTTTTTTTAAATAAAAATGGTGATTCTGATAAGAACGAAACCATAGACGATCCTTATAATTATCACGATTATTTAAATATAGATAGAGATACAAATGGTTTTTTTGATGAAATATTTGATAATAACCAAGATTATACTTTTATTATTTCCAATTTAAATTCTCCAGAGTTTTATCCTGTATTCCTAAATCATAAGGCAAAAATGGCCTGTTTTTTTGAAAATAAAATAGACCAAAATAAAATAAATTTATTATCAGAAGTAATTAACATCTCAGAATGGAAACGTATCAGTAATCAAATTAATTTAAATTAAAATGAACTTTCACTTAAATTGAAATGGGATAATATAGAGCAACTTATCGAGAGATTTAATTTTGAAATGACATTATGCTGGTCGTATTCTTGGTCCTTCTATAGTATTAAATTAAAAATTTTATTAAACATGCTAGTCACTAAAAATGATGCTTCATTATTAAATAGATTATTCGAAGTATGTTCTGATTTTTCAAAAAAATCATTGTTAGAAGAAAATATTCTTTATAATACAAACAGAAAAGTAAATTTTAGTGCGATTGGTTATCTACAACTTTCTAATGTTTTAAACCAAATTGGATTAACTGAACACGCAATTAAAGCTATTAATGAGGCATTTTTAAGAAAAAAAGAAGATTACGAATCTGATTATTCCCCAACTAATTCACAAATTATTAAAGAGTTTATTCACATTTGTATGAGCAGTTTAGATAAAGATGAAATATTGAATCAATTTTCTAAGATTATAAAAAAATTTAACTTTTATTTAGACGAAATTCTAACTCATAAAAAAGATGAATATCCAGAAGAATTATTGCATTTGATTATTGAACCACTTTTTCAGATAGAGCAAACTCATAAAGCAAGTCAAGTAGTAGATATGATTTTAAAAATCATTGAAAGCATTCCTATAAAACATTCCAAAATGCTCTATATTGAAAATGGAATGGAATTACAAAATTACGAGCTAGCTCGAAAACAGAAATCAATTTCAAATATCTCTTATTTCTATTACTTTACAGGTGATTTTAAAAAAGGAGATGAGTATTACAATATGCTTTCAGATGAATTAATTTACGATTCTGAAACATTTTATGGTGACACTCATTACCAAGTTGGATTTGACAGAGATGAAATTAAAAACAAATTCAAAAATAAAACCTTCACTAAATATGAAAAGGTAATTTCAGAAAACACAACTCTTAAAGAAAATGAATTAGAATTTAACGGGGCAGTATACGAAGAATTTAAGGACAGAAAAATTATGGAATCTAACTTTGATTACTCATTTTCAAAAAACAACATAGAATTTCAATTTTTATCAAAAAATCAAAATCCAAATGATGTCTTTAGCTATTTATTTTATAAAGCCAAAATGGCTTACTTCTTTGAAGAGGAACAAGATGAAGAAATACTTGATTTAGTCTCAGAAGTAATTGATATATCTAAATGGAGGCAATTGGGGAAGGAAATTAATAAAATTCAAACCATATAAATTATGCAATAAAAATCAACAAACAAGCTAAACATATTATAAATGTACAAATAGAAAATTTTAGAGCAGAATTTTCGTGTTTTAAAAACTTACTTTTTAATTTATTGTTTTTCTGATATATCATTATTAGCACATTAAATATTACAACTGCAATAATTAGATTGTTGATTAAATCTGCTGTTGTTAGAACTTGACTTGATATAGCTGAGTCTACAAAGTATTTATTTCCAACTGCCCCAAAAATTGCTCCAACACTCAAATTTGATTTAGCATCAAATTCTGACATTGGTATTAAAAAAACAAACCACGATAAAATTAATGATAAAAAAGAACCTAGAAATAGCTTAAAAAACAACCAAGATCCCTGCCTACTTAGAACAACCTCATAAACACCTCTTGATCGAACCTCATTTCTTTCCGTACCTCCTTGATAGTCATATATACCATCGTCAAAAGGCTCAATTATTTCAGATTTAATAAATTCTTCTTTGAAAAGAATGGTATCTATAACAAACCCGTCTTTTAAATTGGGTAAGTATTGATTTGCTGATGAAATAAATTTTTTAGAATTCTTTATTCTGACATATGAGGTATCGTATAGTGATGTAAAGCTAAATCTAATTTTTTGTTTATCAAATGGGTATTTACGCAAATCCCATTTGTGGTGAAATTTATTTTCCATCTCTTTAACATATCTATACTTTTTCACATCTTCATAATATCCATCCCACTGCCATTTTGAGTGGTACAAATTTTCTGTGATTTTGTAATCAAATTCGATAAGATAATCTGCGCTTAAATTTATTGTATCATTTTTTATTGTATCATTTCCTTTGAGAATTTCATCTTCATCAAATGAACTCCATAATCTTAGTTTAATATCAGCATTGAAATCAGATTTATTAGTTTCTAATTCAGAGATATCATCAATAAACATATAAGTATCTATCTCTAAAGGTATTTTAATAGTATCAAATCTTGTAACATCTGATGGATGCAATCTTCCCCAATATGGATGATTCGAAAGGTTTATTTTATTAATATTTAAGTCATGTTTTTTTTCATCAGAGCAAGACGAAAAAATAACAAAAAAAAAGAAAAGATAATAATATTTCATTCCTAAAAAATTCTTGGGATATCTGGATATGGAACAAATGATTCTAAAAGTAGATACAAGCTATCTTTTACTAGTAATGAAATTGAGATAATAATTGTTGCCGTTAAGATAGATACAGCAATATTATTTTTACTAATTTCTTCAAACTCATTAATACTTTTTGTCATTAAGGTAAATAGCTTAACGGACAAAAAGTTAATAAAAGCGATAGCAATAACTACAATTAATAAAAATAATAAAGTGTATTTTAATCCGTCTAAAAGTAAAGTCCCATCATATTTTGGATTTTCAGAAATTAACCTTAATGAAGTTAATATAGGCGCTTTTATACCAGAAATTAAATATGCGACAGAGAATAATATAGAAGAGCTAAATATAGAATAGGATATATTGTCCAATTTTATATCAAATTTTCTTTTAATAAATTTGTCTATTAATTTATAAGTAAAAAACAATAACGAGATCCCTATAAATATTGAGATTCCTATTTCTGCGATAGCGTAATAAAATAATTCTGTATTCATAAATTTAGTATTTAATTTTATAAGGCAACATTCCAATTATACATTCTTGATGTGCTAGGTGGGAGGTCCCCTAACTTCCAATTTACACTTGTCGTCTCCCAGGTGTAATACCTTTTTCCTAAATGTGTTTTATATCTACCTCGTGAAGGTAAATTTACACCTAAAATAGAATGCCCGTAGACATCACTATTTAAAATTTTTGTATCATATCCGTATCTGTTCAATACTGTATATAAGAAAACTGTTCTGGTATCACAATCACCTTTAAAATGGCTAATAAACTCTGTTGGAGTGTATAATCCTCCAAAAACATTGCCATCACAATCAATTCCATCATCCATCATTTCTTTGATAGATTGGTTTTTAAAATACGCTTCATTACAATTATCCATTGTTACAATATTGTATGGAATATTCTGCACAAAAGTTACTATAATATCTGCAAAATCATTTCTACTTAAAGTTTTTGTTTTGTAGATTTGATTAAATAATTCGTAAACGGTGCTAATTTTTAGCTTATCGTGTTCTGCTATTTTTCTATAAAAAGAACCCCAAGAAACTGCGTTAATATTTTTTTTATTTAAAATTGAATTTTTAACATCATTCAGCTTTACACTAACTCTGCCTTTGTAAGGCCTTGCTTTGTTGTCGTTCCAATAATGATATTGTGTAACTAACCTTTCAACTTCCTTTTTTATTTTCTTTTTTTCTGAAGGATTATTTTTAGATAATTTTCCAATAAAAGTAATTGTACTAAATAAAATAGATATACATAAAAGTATCATAAAAAATGAAACTATTCGTAAGCCTATATTTTTAAGAAAATTAATCATATTTCAAATATAATAAATATTATTATAATCTATTTAAGGTTTTTAGAGGTAATTAAATTGACAAAAGATCTGCTTTTAGTTTTAATCCTAAAAGTGACCGCTTTAAGAACTTGATTACTCTCTATTTTCTTCATAACAACAGCTTTTTATTCAAAAGTAATAAACATTTTATAACTAAACAAAAGTGAATCAAGCAGATAACCGCAGTGATATATGTAGTTTACCGCAAAATTTTAAAAATTATATTTTTTATTTTTTTAAAACAGAGTTGAGGTATAGGTAAATACAACTTTACACCCCGGCAACTTTAAAATTGGGGTCTATGGGGGTTTTTACTTCGCTCCGCTCAGGAATTAAAACTTAAGTACCCTTTTTGAATTCTGAGAGGTAAGATGCACTTATCTCATAATTTAAAATTTAAAAGTATGACCAAGTACAAAAAGATTCAACAATTCTCATTAGATAGCGTATTTATAAATGGCATGGTATTTGGTTGTAAATGAAAAGTAAAATATAAAAACTATGAAAAATTTTATTTATTTGTGTATTGCTTTTGCATTATTAACCTCTTGCACTCCTGATGAAGTTTTAGACCCAATAGTCGGAAAATGGCAATTAGACTCTCAAACCGTAAATGGAATTGA
>ENA-ORXF01002304-ORXF01002304.1-marine-metagenome-genome-assembly--contig:-NODE-2304-length-11492-cov-4.785545_pt1 | contig 11492 bp, 19 predicted proteins | sample MGYA00237864_ERZ511476 | MGnify/ENA primary metagenome ERZ511476 (study PRJEB26306, sample SAMN06343908) | marine metagenome | isolation source: coastal waters | place: Atlantic Ocean: West Antarctic... | reverse complement strand
CCGATTGGTCGCTCAAGACAGATCTTATGGAGGACTCAGAATGATTAAGTATCAAGACAGGATAGTAACAGCAAAGGTGAAAGCCAAGCACGAGGTATCAGATTATTTGATGGCCCTATTTGATAACCCAGAAACTTATATCAAAGAATTCGACAGCTACACTCATAAAGAGCAGGCAGATATTCTCAGGCACATTAGTTTGTTTGAGAGCAGAATTCACAAACTGCTAGATGTACGATTTGCAGAAATCGTCAGCTCTAGCAACTTTACGAAGGTGGTGTAATGGATAAGCCAAAAGAAAATAATAAGCCAACGACTGAACTCAAAGAGTTTTGTCTTAACAGAAAAAGTACAACTTATGAATATTGCTATGTTATGGCAACTGATGCAGAAGATGCAGAAAGCCAAGGACATGAAAATGAGCTTGATTGGGAATATAGGGATGATCTTACAGAGATTGATGTTGAGGAGTGTGAATAATGGATAATATTAAATGCCCTAAATGTGACAGCAGCGATGCTTTATCTTTTGAGAATGAATACGGTGGCGATATGTCAGACAACCCTTATTGCGAGGATTGCTCCAGGTTCGTAAGGGGTGTCGTTGATTATATGTCAGTAGAAAACTTTACCAATGAATACGACTACGATTCTTTGCAGTCTTGGATTGCAGATATGCTTAACGGCAGGTTTGATTTAGAGCTGATGAAGAAAGCTGTGTTAGAACATTCAGTAGGCAACTTCAAAGAGGTTGAGGTTATGGTTTTAAAAATGTTTAACCCAGAGGATAAATAATGGCTAGATTAAAAAACGCAAACAAACTATCCAGTGGGTTTTATCAAGCTCACGATTTTCTTAGATTTGATTTTAAAAAATCTGTTAAACAAATGGGAAACTTACAATTTATTGGTAGGTTGGGTTTTCCATTCCCGGAACTTGCTGACTCAGCTCTTGTTGATTTTGATGAACAGCAAAAGACTGACACTGTAAAGCAGTTAAGTGCTTATAAAAATATGTGTCAACAAGAATATGATGAATGGATTAATGCTTTGAAGTTTCAGTTTGAAGGTGGTCTTTTGCATGATGTGATACCACCCAAAGCTGTCCTAAATGATTTCTTTGCAGATCTTGAGGTTCGCATGCCACATGAGCAGACTTTGTTAATTGAAACATCAAGTTATGGAATTACTTACATGGTAAGGGTTGAAGAAACAACCATGAGGTCTTGGTTGCGTAAATACTCTGGTACTAAAAATCTTGTTGAGCTTACAGGTTCTAAAAACGAAATGCAGATGTGGAAATATTTTGATGATTCTTTTAAGGGCCTTGAGAAAGAAGGCGATGAATTTGTACGAAAGTTTCCTTGGTATGAAAGCCTAGATCAAGAAGTAGCAGCTTTGCGTCTGACCGTTAATTGCATGGTTCACGAGAATACAATTATTGATCCAGATAGGTTTCCTAAAAATCATTTAGAAGTTATGACTAAAAATATTAGCACTATGTTGCCCTCTACTTTCTTTGTGCCTCTTGGCAAGACAGTGGGATTTTATGACAAAGAGCCTGCTATTTTTATGGACACTCATTTTGTTGACAATGATGATAAATTACAGCGAGCAAAAGACAGCAGCTTTCATTTAGCTTGTTTGTTTAACAATCCTTTAACAACTCCAGGAGTCTATGTAAGAAAAGATGGTGTGGATAAGTACCAATACCCCACCATGCTTGATGTAGATAAGATAAAGCACATAAACAATCGACATGATGGTGGAAATTTTAACGATGCTACCACCGCTCATTATCAAAATGCTAGGCAGGTTTTTGTTCACATGGGAATTATGAACCACCCAGAGTTTAAATCTCTTTGTGTTGAAAAGTTAAAGATGGATGGAATCGCGCCAAACAAATCGCCTTTTAGTGCAGCTAGACCGTATGAAACTAGACCAGGTTGGCGACCACCGTTTGAGCATTATGTGGTGACAATCAATATTCCAGATGATGTTAGCAAAGAATCTAATGCCAGCACCATGCGTAAAAGACATCATTTGGTTCGTGGCCATTACATGAGAACAGCAACCAAAGGTTTTGTTTGGAGAAAGTCGCATTGGAGAGGCAACAGAGAAATGGGTGTTGTGACCAAAGACTATGTTATGGATATTGATGAAAAAATGAGGAAAAAAACATGAATAACGGAGTAAAAGTAATTTTAGAGGTGGAGATTGATTTTGATGAGATACCGTCCGATGAGCAGGTTAACAACCATGTTCTGATGATGGAGGATGTCAGCATTGATTTTCAAAAGCGAGTGGCCAGAGATGGCATTAAATATAAAATGGAGTACAAATGAACTACGGCAATAAGTATTGGGATGTATGTGACATGGTTTTTAAATATAATTGGATGCACTGCGATGCAAAGACATTGCGCAGGCTTATGAAGAAACATTTGAATTACCACGATGCAGGTCCGGAGAGTGTTGGTATCATAAGAGACTTTAAACAAGCTGCCGTACAAAACTATGACGGCAAAGCAAGAGAGGCATTAGTAGCACTATGAGTATTAAAATACCAGACGACATACAACCAACCCAAGATCCTAGATCTAAGTACGAACAATTTTGTGACCACATGTACATGGAGTACAAATACGAAAAGTCAAAGCACCAAGAAGACGATGTGCTGACACTCGGAGAGTACAAAGTTCAGAACACATCTTTTTTGCGCCAGGCTTACAACGAAAAGCAAAGAAAGCAAAGGGATGAAGAGGAGGGTAAATGAAAAGCGAACAAGAGTTTGCCCAGAGCATTTACACCATTATCAAAACATTTGTGGGCGGCCCTAAAACAGTCTCAAGCCTGGAGGCTTATTTTTTAAGCAACCAAAAGGCTATAAAGACCATGAAGGACATAGACACATCATTATACGAAAAACTTATAAACGACTTTAAGGAGGTCAAGCATGCAATTACTTCTAACGGAGTACGACAAGGAGCTGATGATTCAAGCCTTGAGCAATCTCGGGAAACCGCTATTGAACAAGAAACTCTCGCCAGCAGAAAAAAAAGAACTCAGCAGTATCGAGAACATCATCCATCAGCTGGCTTTTGGAAGGGATGATAAAAAATGAGGAAAGTTAATGTATAGATTTACACAAGAGGTCACTCTTAAAAATGAAAAGGGTTTTGTCACATCGGTTAGCTGTGGCGAGGACAAGTACGACATGATAGAACGCAGGAAAGCTGCTTGTATTAGCAAAAGTACACCCTACAAGATCTACAAGGACGGATCTGTAATCGAAGAAGAGAACTTTGATGCTTGATAAAAGCGTAGCCAGAGAGTCGTTTACAGATGTGGGCATCGGCTTTGTCATAGCATTTCCCATTGCCTTTATCGTCCTAAACATTACCACTTACCTGGAGCTGTCAGTTGCAGCGACTGCTTTTACGCAGACCATAGTGTTTACGGTTGTGTCGTTGGTGCGCAAATACTTTGTTCGGCTGTTCTTTAAGACGAACGGTAAGATCGGTTAGCAGTCGTTGGCCCAAGCCTCTTGTCGCATGTCTGCAACCATAAGATTGTAAAGCCTGCGTGTCTCGTGTAGCTCCATTAGATCTTCCCACTTGTAAAACTTCTGGGACTCCGGATCCCAGAAATTACCTTTTTGTATTTCGACTGCTGCGTTCATGGCCAGATACATTAGATAAGAGATCTTATGCCTGAGTCTAGCTCATGCTGAGAAACCTCGCCACCAAGTGCAAAGCCAGGGAATCCTTCTTCTAGCACTTTAGCCTTCATCTCTGGGGTAATTCTGAGGATGTTGGCATTGAGCAAGCTGTCTTGGATTTTTTCTGCTTCTTCAATGCTATTAGGTGCAAATGATTCAGATTGTACATTTCTTACAGGGGTATCTACCTCGTCTAGTTTACCTGTCTCAAACTTACCACCGTACTTGTTCGCCAGTTTTTTCATGGCAGAGGGTATCTTTTTGTCGTAAAGAGTCTCGTAAAAAGTTGCGTACCTGTTTGAGTATCTTGAAATCATAGGCAGTGAACCGGACACAGAGATCGTGTCCTTGCCGTTTTCGATGGCATCAAGCACTAATTGTTGCAGGCTCATGTTGTGCCAGTCGTCTTTGAATGGGTAGTTGGGTGTTTGACCTTCATCAATAAGTGGCCTAACCCTGTCAACAAATTTATCAAATTTTTGTCTATCGCCACCTAATTCAATTAAAAGTTTTTTGCCAACATTTATATTAGGATCTAACGATTTGGTTGTTCTTGTGACCGATATTTGATCCGAAGTTATCTCAAACATATTTTTTTTTCTAGTCGCGTCTGCATTAGCATACATACGAAAATTACCTAAACTAAAAAATCCGTCTATATCTCCCTCTCTAGGATATGCCAACCCAGGCTCGTCATCGGCTGCGCGTCTTAAAAAAGTAAAAGAAGTTTCATCGAGTAGAGGATCTATTTCTTGTTTTATTTTATTTAGCTCTGTGTCTGAAACTCTATACCCATTCTTAGCTCCGTCCCTATGAACATCTGACTGCAGCTCGTCTACATGCAAACTATCAGTGCCGTCAGCCAGCTTTCTGTCTCGCACCAGAGCGTGGGCAATGGCTTGTGGATCGTCAAAATGATCTGTGGCATTGTGTCCATCTGGTGCATTTTCCCAACGGAACAGCACTTGTCGGTAGTTTTCACCGCCCGGAAGACTTGCATCTACAAAATCTTGGTAATTTCTAGGGGCCATTTCATTGTCAAAGTAGAAGTCGTCTTCGCCTTGTATTTGAAACCCACCAGGACCCATTCCATCTTCTTCCATGACATTGCGCAGCTGTATCTGTGCCTCGGTTTGGCTGTAGGGTACATTATCGGGGTTAGTTTTTCTCTCACCGTTAACAAAAAGCTGATAACCAACCTCATCGTTGCCGTAGGCAAAGGCGGGCAGATTGTCGTAATTATCGTCTCCGATTCTGGTCATTGGCTGAATCATCTGGTATGGGTTGTTCATGTAGTTGGTTTTAGCAAATTCTTCTATAAGGTCGTCAAGGCTTTTAATTCCATCAGCCTTGACATCGTTCAACACTAAGTAATTTTCTAATTCATTGATTGATTTAAAGGCGTCTCCCATCGGTCTAGTTACAAGTTCTTGAGCGCGAGGCAAGCCAGGATATGAATGATTGGCAACATATTTAGAATTAGCAAAATTTAACAATCTATCATGGGTAGAAAAATCGCCTACATTGAAATCTTTTGTTTGCTCTAAGTCATATTTAATGTCTTCTATTTCCGGTGCATAAGGCTTAGAACCGTCTAATGGATCTACCAAAGAAGCCTGAACATCAAACTCTAATAATGGGCCGCTGTCACCTGTATCATCTGCACTTGTTCTGGTAACTTTAACCTTGTTACCGCTTACGCCTTGGGCCGCCTCTCGGACTGTGGCAGTAGGATTGGCAGCTAGAAACTCGTCAAATCCCAGGTATTCCAGTTCTTTCGGCTTTACGCCCTTGTTCGCGTTGGCATTAAGCCAATCAGTAATTTGTTTGCCCTTTAGGTTGGCAGGTGCGTTTTCAATCAAAGATTTAAGCGATGGAGACACAAAACCTGTGTCGTCTGTTGCAAAAGACTTAACATCAGCCTTTACTTGTTTCGCTCTGTCTAAAGCTGCAATGCCCTTTTTAGACTTGCCTATACCACCTGCGATTGTTGCAAGAGCGCCTGGTAATTTTAATGCACCTCCAATAAGTGGTCCAGCGTATGGAACGGCTGTAACAGCATCGCCTACAACACCAAGTCCTTGTAATGGCGCTATCAGGTATCTATCGAGGCCACCGGATCTGATATTTTCTGCCATGCTGGGTTCATTTGGAGCTGAGAAGATATCAACCATTCCTGCGTCTGCGGGTGGAAACCCTGGCATTTCGCCTGCTGCGTCTTGAATCCCCATGCCTGGTGCAAATTGAGCTGCTAGGTAACTGGCTTGGGTAGGAGTAACGCCAAATTGATCTGACATCGCTTGGTCTTGTTGTCGCTGCAGATCTTTGGTCTGCTCCATTCTGTCGAAAATATTAATTTTGTCCAAGATACTCATGCAAGAAGTATATCAGCAGAATTAAGATCCGGTAAAGATCATGGCCACAAAGTAATTATTCTTGCAGTTGCTCGTACTTGTGCCAATTTTTAAGCAGGGTATCTAACCAATCGTCCATAGACATGACAGCAACCTTTTGATTGTCCTTTTCCCATTCAGGGTTAACAGCGTGCAATGGTATGCAGACTCTGGTTGGAACGCGATTAAATTTAAAAATAAGAACTGGTATCGTTCCATCGTTGTCAGCTGAAACGCACACTTGTTTCCACCAATCGGCTTTTAGCCAGTTGCCCTCTTTGTAATGCTTGCACTCCAGAGCATGAAACGGAATGGTTATGTCAGCAAGATCTTTCGTTTGGTACTGATCTAGGTTTCGCTTGCAGGTTATATCAAAATTATTTTTTAAAAAAAATTCGTTTAGGATTCCTACGACTTGGCGTTCGTAAGTTGCACCCTTGGTTCGAGAATTAATTGGCATGGGTCAGAGTTTTTAGAGAGGCTGCGTTTTTATACAAGGTTGTAATCATGTGCAAACTATAGCACGAGTCGTTTCATATAATTTTTTTTAAAATTTTTTTTTAAAATTTTTTTACCATGAGTTTTTTTGATGATTCAGTGTGTCTAACTTAGTTATATTTACCTCGCCCTCGGCTGCCAGCAAATAGGGGTGTATGGGGCCAAGCAATAGGCCAATGGTAGGTAAAAAAGGCATCCTAGGGACTCCAGCCTATGCAAGTGTAACTGTTGTGAACACAAGGGATTTTATAGATCTGAATTACCTGGTGCAAATAACAAGCGTAAGCTACTGATATGCCGTGCTTTTTTATTCCTTTTGAATTTTTCCTGAAAATCTCAGAGGATTCTAAGAGAAGGGTCTATTACTTAGTTTTTATATCTACTTATCCTTCGGTGAGTAGTCATCAATGTCTGCACCTAATAGCTTGGACAATCTCTCCTTGATATCGTCCTTGCTCATCTTGTCCATGTTCGCATTGATGTTGATGTTCTGGGATCTGTTGATGGATAAACCAGCTAATTGATTCAGCTCTTTGATAGCAGATACAGCGGCGTTGAGCTGCCCACTTTCGTATGCAGTCTCTACAACCTTCCACAACATTGAGCCAGTCTTAGCCGGAGTAATGGCATACTTCTCTCGCAATTCATCCTGCTTAATCCGAATAGCTTTCACTACATTGGGGTAGTCTTTGCCGTTCAAGAACTTGCTTGCTGCTTGTGCAGGGAATTCAAATCCTGCCTTTCGAGCTGCCTCTGTTTGTCCACAAGCACCCTCAGTATATTGCCAGACAAATGCTGATTGCATCTCTGTCAGTCCGAACTCATCGTCCTTCTCAAATTGTGCTGGTGTATTAACCAGAGAATCTTTAGGTTTTTTAGGTCGTCCTTTTGTGGCCATGTTATTCCTGGATGAAGGCCATGAATTCACCCTCATCTATTTGCAACAGTCCAATAAGATCTCTGTCTTTTAGTTTTCTAGCAACCGATTGAAAGCTCTTTGACGAGTGTGTTTCCGTTTTAATATTAAACTCATCGTCCTCGGTTCTTATCATTAAGTATTCTAACATTCCCATATTTTACTCCTGACAGTGTAAGGGGGCAGTGTATAGCACCCAAACACTTCTTGTTGTTATTGCCTGCTGTTCTATGTAGTAACCATGTTTAATAAGTTTATATATATAAGATACACTACCTATACCTAATAGACTTGAAAGCCATATAAACAAAGGAAACATTGCACAGGGTAGCACAGTGTAAGCACACCCTGTTCTAGTGTACTTACCACACCCTAATCCACATACTTGTGTACATCTATTCATCTTTGTCCTTCTTCTTGCTGTCATCCTTGTCCTTATCACAGGGTAGGCTGCCCTTCTTTCTCGCACCAAAGATCCTATCGAAGTTGTCCCGGAACTCCTGCGAGTAAACTCCCGGTCTAGGTCTGTCGCCCTTCCCGCTCATCAGAACAGCTCCTGTGCTTTAATCTTGTGGGCCTGCTCGATGCGCGCACAAGCGATATCAAAATACTCTTGACTCATCTCGATACCAACGAAACCAAAGCCTTCGGCTACAGCAGCTTTGCCTGTACTTCCACTGCCCATAAATGGATCAACTATTACCCCACCTTTCGGTGTGACCAAGCGACACAGGTATCGCATCAGTTCAGTTGGCTTAACTGTGGGGTGAGTGTTCTTTGTAGCCAAAGCATCCATCCCCTCGTCTCTGTCCTTCTTGCTGGTCTTGGCGCAGTAGAAGTAGCGTGATGCAGAACCCTCATCGCCATAAAACTTATGACTTATATCGTCTTTCGCTTGACCATAAATACCGTGCTTACCAAAACCTTTGTATTGTTTGTTATCACCCATGACACCACTCTTTTTGTTTTTTGGAAAAATGTCGCCGACAACCTCAGAGCCATCGTGCATAAGATTAGCAGGAAATCTGCCTCCATCTACCCTGCACTCATCTATGTTGATACCACCTGTACCATACTCCAGAACATTGTTAGCCACGCTGCCTGTAAATGGTTTCCTAGCCATAACGATAGGCTCATGTGCTGGCTTTAAAGCTGTACCCCAACCCTCGTATTCTGATGCGCCTTTGGTTACATCAGCGATCATCCGATTGCCAGAGCCTGTCTTATAATTACCAGAGCGCATGTCGTGGCCCACATCAACAGTAGCAACCACCTCTCGCTCATTGCCATGCAGCTTATCCACAGCTTTGCCTATGTTATGCGACTTAGGAAAGCCACTGCCATAGAGCCACATCAACTGATCGCGTATCTCAAAGCCTGCATCCTCAATCGGTATAGCACCCCTGTGGTAAGTGCGCGAGCCAAAGAATGATAGAAGGTGAGCGCCAGGCTTCAACGCACCCAAGACTTCCGTCCAGATGTCTACGCCAGGTACATCGTAATCCCAAGCCTTGCCCATGAACGATAAACCATAGGGCGGATCTGTAACACAAGCGTCAAGATCTGTAAGTATTGGCAGCACATCTCTACAGTCAGCACAGTAAAGTGTTGCGTTGCCGATTGTTTCTTTAATCATCGTTTGTCTCCACCGTAAGATCTGCAAAAATACCCATGTCTTTCTCTATTCTGGCCTTGGCTAACTCTATGTACTCAGCGTTCAGCTCTAACAAGACTGCATTGCGATTGTGACCTGCAGCAACAATGCCTGTTGTACCACTGCCACCGAATGGATCTAAGACTGTGCCGCCCTCTGGACAACCAGCCAATACGCATGGCTCAATCAGATCTTTAGGGAAGGTGGCAAAGTGTGCGCCTCTAAACGGCTTAGTTGTGACAGTCCACACAGATCTTTTGTTGCGTTTGGCAAGAGGCCCAAGCTTAGACAGACCACCCCTGGTATCCATACCGTACTCACCTTTTCCCTTTTGTATTTTTTGTGGTGAGGTAGGTCCGTCAGGAAACTTAGAGTCCTCTTTAATAGCCTCATGGTCGTAATAGTATTTAACATTTTTACTTAATAAAAATATGTATTCATGTGACTTAGTGCAGCGATCTCTTACACTCTCTGGCATTGGGTTTGGCTTATGCCAAATAATATCCTGGCGTAAATACCAACCATCAGCCTGTAAAGCAAAGGCTACACGCCATGGGATTCCAATTAAATCTTTTGGCTTGATTCCTTTACTTGGCTTTGGTCTGGTAACCCCATACTCTTTATCGCCTCGCAACGATTGATTAGTTGTTGTGGTTCTGCCGCCACTTGAATATGAATCACCAAGATTAAGCCAAACAGTTCCATCATCTCGCAACACTCTTTTAATCTCCCTAAATACCTTGACAAGATTTTCTGTAAATTCTTCTGGTGTATCTTCCATGCCTAGCTGCTTGGATTCATCGTTGTAATTACGCAATCCCCAATAAGGCGGACTGGTGATGCAGGTGTTAATACTTCCGTCCTCTAGTGTTTTTAACGACTCTGTGCAGTCGCCTTGCAGTATGCGTATCATCACTCATCTCCAAATGAGTTGCTGTACTTGATCTCACTTTCCACTGCCGTGTAGTTGATGTCGTATACATTCTTGCCATTGGTCCTGCGCTTCTCGATGCCTCTCTCGTGTAAGACACGGGCCGCTTCTTTGAAGTCAGGCATCCTCGGGGATTTAATCCCCATGTCGCGCAGCAGTTTGGTCATCTGCACAGGCTTGGTGTAGATGCTCTCGAAGTCCACATGTTCCAGCAACAGATCTTCCACGCTGCTTTGTGTTCTGTATCTCTCGTTGCTTTCATTAAGCATCTCGCGTTCATCTGGTGATAGAAACCAGTTCTTCTGGCCTTTGACATACATTGTCTCTTTGACCTGCGCCCACATCTGTTGCATGTCCACGCCATGATTGACATCAATATCCTTAACATCTAAGACCCAAAATCTCCGATTCCCGGATGTGTCTGTCAAAAACTCACGCGCGTTGACACTGGCGTAGAAAGCCGTACGCCTTTGATACCGCGAGAAGGCTCTGTCGTATGGCAGTCGCAGCTCATCGTAACCTGCGCTGACGAACGCCTTGAGCTGATCTATGTCCGACTTCTTAAAGGTAGACTCTATCTCACCTAACTCTACTATCCAATGGCTTACTGCGCGTTTCACGCTGTCTTTGTCAGACGGATTAAGCGTTGCACCCTCTAGCAACCAACCTCTGTCATAATCGCACAGTCGCTTGAACCACAGCGTTTTGCCCAGTCCTTGCGCACCTCTAAATGTAAGGATGCCCTCTGCTGAGAACCCATGCTCCTCGTAGGCAGCAGCCACACAACTAATCAACCACTTCTTCATCAACATCTCTTTAAGCTGGTGTGAGTCGTGTGTGACGATGCTGTCTAAGAACGCCTGCAATCTGTCCTTGCCGTCCCAGGGTGTGCCATCGATCCATTCCTTCACAGGGTTGTACTCCCGTGCCAGGATCTTCAAGTAGTCCGATACTTTGGTGTGGGGTATTCCCATGTTGATGCAACGATCTTCGATCTCAATGACCGATGCCTCGTCTTTCATGTCAGCGATAAATTTGGTGTTGGGTATGTCTATCTGCATGCACTTCTTAATGACATTGTAACGCACCTCAATGCTGTGCGTTTTCAACACGCCAGATATATTATCTTTCGTATTCAAGAACCTTCCGGTTGCACTGCGTTGGAATTCGTGTTCCACAGGCAGATCTAATTTATCCAACGAGGGTATGAACTCACCTTCCAGTGCCTCCACTTCCGTGCCGTTCTTGTGGTCGTTGTAATCGCCCTTGGTCTGTGGCATTAAGACTTCTGCTTGGCCTTTGTTCTTCATTATGTATTGGCATGCCTTGGTAGCCTCCTTCTCGCCTGTTTTACTATCATCGTTGTCAGCGATGAAGACATG
>ENA-ORXF01002301-ORXF01002301.1-marine-metagenome-genome-assembly--contig:-NODE-2301-length-11501-cov-19.171131_pt1 | contig 11501 bp, 8 predicted proteins | sample MGYA00237864_ERZ511476 | MGnify/ENA primary metagenome ERZ511476 (study PRJEB26306, sample SAMN06343908) | marine metagenome | isolation source: coastal waters | place: Atlantic Ocean: West Antarctic... | reverse complement strand
AGTTCAACTTCTTCTTTATACATATTCAACTCAAATGGTTTTGAACCACCCTTGTTGTATACTTGAATTTGGACAGCACCCTTATCACCTTTTAGACGATAAGTGTTTGTCTTACCTTCTTTTGGTTTTGCAGGGCCAGTTGCAACCTTGTCATCAATCTCTTTAGGGTCAATAGTAATACCATGATGTTTCTTTGAAACATGATATGCGTGTTGCATAGCAGTAGAAAAGTCTTTGTGGTATATTTCATACTTGGCTTCATCAAGGTCAAGTTCTTCATTATAACTAGACTTTATTTGTTTCATTACGAAATCTTGCAACTTCATAATAGAACTTTTAGTCCCATTATTAATCATGTCTGACATTTTCTTTTGATTAGCAGGATTTACCTTATCATATACCTTCTTAATAGCAGATGCGGTAAATGAATCTAACTGCAACTTACCATCTTTCATTTTAAGAGTCTGCATGGCGCCACCCGCCGCTTTACTCAACAAAGCCATATTATCCTCATTAAGAAAATCATGCACATCCTCTAGAGCTTCTCTCATTGTTTTTCTGTAAGTTGTCATTTCTCTAACCTTTCATCAAATCTGTTACTGATTTACCAGACCAAAATTTACAAGACCAATATCCAGCAGTAGTCTTATCTTTTTTCTGATCACAGTTGTGTCTAGCTCTAAATGCTTTTCTGCGTGCTGGATCATCTCGTTTTATTTGCATATTTGGATCACCAAACTCAACTTTTACCACATTTCCTTTAGCATTTTTAACATAAACTTTATATTTCTTTACATCGCCTTTTGTAGGATTATTTAGTTCTTTTCCACTCTTTGTATCTTTTTCTGTAATTTCGCCCCATTCGTTTAATTCGTTCTCTTCTGGGACACAATTAGGAACTTCTTTACTACCCTTTTTCTTCATACCAACCTGTTTGTATCCAACCCAACAGGCTTCTTCAATTTGTTCAACTTGTTTTGCAAGGTCTTTATCTGCCTTACCCCAAGTCCCTGACGATTTAGTTACGAATGAATTGACCCTTGCAAATGCCCATTGTTGTGGAGTTGCGCCTGGACGATGACCTGTCTTATATGCAGCCATACCACGATCATACACTTTTTTTAGAATACTATATGGCATACCAGATTTCTCTGCCTTGTTCACCAAACCTTTAAGTTTTTCATCAAGTTGATAAGCTTCATTTTTTGAAAGATATGCCGCAATCGCCATATCTTTTCTTTTCTCCTTGGATTTCCCGCTGAACTGGGGTGCATTAGAGTTAGTGAAATCATCTATATAATCTCCTTGATCTGCGCCACTAGGCAACTTCTCACCAAACATTTGTTTGAACTTTTTAGTGTGAGTCGATGGTTTAGTTTTTGCGCTATCGCCAGGAGCAGGCCCAGCTTTCTTTTTCTTGAAGTGAGCATCTCTCTTATCTTTAGTAGACTTTGCCATATCACCAGCATAATACTTTGCTGGTTGACTTCCCTTTTTATCATCAACTTCTTTGTCTTGTTTGACTTCGATAAACAAATTAGCGAATGATTTAAATGATTCTGGTTGCAATTCTGCCTTCAGTTCCTTGGGGAGTTTACCATCATCAACAAGTGTATTAATATATCTAACAAATTCTCTTGGAGAAACATCTTTAGTCATTCGGGCAACAATAGCTGCAGCCATATTTGGTTTACCCACAAATTTTGGTTCCATTGCTTTCTTTGCATACATCTTTACAAGTTTTTCCATTCCCTTTGGATGTGACATCGTAGTTAACTTTTTCAAAAAAGGAAAGATATCAGATACCCTTTCATCAATCTCTGGTTTCTCTCTCAACCGTGGCTCTCTGCGATTTACAGAAGGGTCTTCATTGCGTAGATTCTTAGGGTCATTGTTTAGTGGATTGTTGTCCTTATGTCCCACATCCATACCAATCTTAGTCTTATCACCCATTACTCTACGAGCTTTGTTTCTAGAGGAACGATTTGCAATCTGTTCTGGTTTGCCTTGGTAATTTGCATATTCCTTGGCATAGTTTCTTTCATCAAGTGTAATATCATGTAACCATGCTTTTTGAACTTTACCAGTTCCATCACAGAATGACAAGTAGTTAGTGCCTCTGTTTACTACTCGGCCTTGTATTCCGTTAGCTTCTACTAAATCATCTATATTCCAAATTTTACCTGTAAGGTATGCATCTCTAAGTGTTTCGTAATCGTCCATATTTCCCATGTCACGTTCTTCACGAATACCCATATTTTTACGAATATCTTGAAATAACTTTTTACCATCTTTGAAACTAGAAGGAAGTCCTAACTTAAAATCATTAAACTCACCTTCTACAGCTGCAGCTCTCATCTTTGATGCAGACATTCCCGACACACCTTCTGCATCAGGATCACGTTCTCCGGCAGATACAACTTGAATGTTATCAAACTCATAAAACCCGTGTGTAGATTTAGTGCCATTGTATTTTTCTAGTAATTTTGTAAATTCAACAACACGATCAGAACCAACAACCATAATAATTGATTTGTGTCCCTTGTCAAACAATACCTTTGCAACTTCAAATACATTTCGTGCTTTAGAAATCTGTATGTTCTTTGCATACTTCTTGTACATCTTCTTCATGTATGCAACTTTTAGGGGATGGGGTAGAGGATTTTTTACTGAATCATTTGAATGTGTAGGAAACACATACATTGAAGCACTGTTTTGTTTTGCAACAGAATCCAGTTTAGTAATTAATTTTTCATGGCCAGTTGTGGGTGGGTTAAAACGACCTAAAGTAAAAACACCAACGTCACCACTAGCTTCTGAAAGTTCAGAAAACTTTTTTAAAATCATCGCTTGCTCCATCTATACAAATTTTAACTATTTATACAATATGGTTTTTATAGATATTGGATAATAGATTTTCAATAATTATTCCATGACCTTTATTATTTGGGTGATAATCCTCTTCACTAATTCTAACATCATCAGAATTATTTAAAACATCATTAATACACCAACCACCAATGTTTTCAAATATAGGCCAACCAATGAATCTAGACTCGTCAATTTTATCCATGTAAGGACTGTTAATTAGAAATTTTGCTGCGTCCTTATTTGCATCCAAAGGTAAAGGTTGGGTTCCTACTAACTGAATATATGGTAGATTCATCCTTATCATCATCTCTTGAAAAATATAGAAAGTTCTTAAAGATTTTTTCATCAATTCTTCAGCTTGAAAAGGTTTTTTCCATATCAAAGTTCCATTTATACCTTTTTTTTCCATAAAAGAGGATAGATGGTGGTTAACAGGTTGCCTATCGTACCAAGGTTTGGCATCCAGCAAAGGCTTGGAAATTACCCAATCTAAATCTGAGTTTGAAGAACTACTAACATAAATCCACGATTTAGCTTCATCTTCTTGAACTTCAAAATCAACTCTATCAAAACTTGACCACATAACAACAACTAAACCAATTTTACCTTTAAAAGTAGAAAGTTTATCTATCACAGAGTTTAAAATATAATCGTTTCCTAAACCACACCTTCCTAGATTTATACACTCCATATCTAGTTTTTTAGCAAGGCCTTCTGGCCAGACATCAACATTCATATTTTCTGTATACCAATTATCTGTAAAACTGCAACCAGAAGCAAGAAGACTGTTCATATTATACATCAACCTTTCTTATAGTTCCGCCCATTGGTATAATACTTTTTGGTACTCTAAAAAACTCTCTATGTAAATAACAACTTGTAGTTTCACTATCTACATGAATAGGTTTAAATCCATGAAAATGTATAGGTATAAGATTTTGATTATCTAATAATTCTTTTGTACTTTTGTGCAAATCAGAATTATCTAAAATAATCATACCGCCAAATTTTAATTTTGATATTGAAGGTAAGACACAATCATATCTTGACCGCCCATCAATTATTATAACATCAAATTTTTTATCAAAATTATTAATTATATTTGGATATTTTTTAAGGTCTGGTTCATATGTAGCACCATTATTTACTCTATTAATCCATTCCAGATCGTGATCTACACCATAAACATTTGCATTTTTCTCTTTCCAAAAAACACTACTAAATCCACAACCAAACTCAAAAATATCAGCTGAATCCCAATCTATAGAATTAATCCATTCGTAACAAGGATATGTATATAATGGCATAATAGAACCATCGCCATCTACTGGTACATCATTTTTAGAAGATTCTAAAAAACCAAATTTATTTCTCAATGCATACATTAAAAAATTTAAATGAAGCTCTTCAATAGGCAAAATAGTATTAAGGATATTTACTTGTTTAGACATAATGTAAATAACTACCCACTATATATTTTGGGACATCAATAGGCGCCTTACCCATATGGGGATGAGTCCACATTGGGGGAAATGCAATCAAGGAACCTTTCTTACAAGGAGAAACAACTGATTCACCCCCTTTTGGCATAACTATTGTTTCACCACCTTTTTCCACATCCACTAGATATAGAAAGAATACTAAAAATCTTCTTGCATGGGCATAAGAATTTACGTCTACATGACGGCGAAACTCATCAGTTCCATTAGGAAGGTATCTTTTAATTCTTGGAGACTCAAACCCATGTTTGTCTGGCCACATTGGTTTAACATCTTCTTTATATTTCCCAACACAGTCAAAGAGATGGTTGAGTAATTCACCAAAGTCTTTTTGCCAAGATTTCGTATGTTTTCCCATATCAATTTGTGTAAAATCGTATGAGCTAGAAGATTGTACATCCCAATGTTCTGGAGTATTTTCAAACCGTTCTACAAGGTAGTCACAGTAATCATCATCAACAACATTATCATATACTCTTATCAAATTATCCATAAATGTCCTTTGTATATATTGTAGATCGTAGAGAGCTAATAACCCTCTACGATCTATGTTAGAATATCAAGCGTTACTTTACTACCACCAACTCCTTCAAACTATCATTTTCTTTATCTTGTGGTAGAGCTCCCATGTAAACGACAGGCCATACATTCAGTCCAATGGATTCAAGGTTCTTTCGCATCTCTTCAAATTGTCCTACAACCTTCTTGCGTTTCTGAATCAGAGTCGCAGTCTTACTAGGAGCACCACAATGGTAAATTACATAAGTCTTTTTACCTGTCTCCACATACTTCTTAATCGCATTCAAGACTGCACGATATTGATAACCTTCTTTCATCTGCACACCATACATGTCACGAGACTTATCAAAGTCACCGTCTGTGCAATAGTTTTCTCGACTGTTGTTAGATAACCAATCTTGAACCTTTGCAGATGAGGTGTAGAGGATATAGGGTTGAGGAACACCAAGTTGGTTGGACACTTGTGGAACCACACGATTCTCTACCTCTTTCTTACGATTAGGATAGACCTTACGAAACTTTGCACGAATCGTTGATTCTGTCTTTGCAATCTTACCTGTGGTGACCTTACCAATAAGGAACTTTCGCATATCCACTTCTGCATTGAGTCGTTTAGGAAGTCCTTCGTTCTCGGATGCTTGCACATCTTCGATACCGTCTTCACTACCCTCTAATAGAGTAAATACATATCCCTTTGTCTGTAGTCCACGCAAGGCCTCTGAACGACCAAAACCGTATACCAGTTTAAAGGGTTTTGCAAACTCCTTACCACGATATATCACGGCAGGGGGGAACTCAGCAGGGGATACTCCCTCTGCGAATGAGAGGCGCAAGTTCTCGATTTCTTCTGCGGTGTGGGGTTCTACTTTAGAATCGTTTGAGTCATGGTCGATATAGATTTCATCCCACGATAAACAAATGGTTTCTTTTGATAATACATCCAAGTGCGTCCAATCTGGCACTGGAACATTATCCAAGTTGTAATCATCCAAATAGTTTTGTAATTTAATTAACATGGTATTCTCCTTTGTCTATAGACAATTGTTAATGGAAAGAACGAACACATAAGTGAAAGTTCAAACCAAGGGTGGAGCGGACGGATGGTAATGCACCACCTTTTATTAGTTGGAAACTAATCGTAATACTTTTATACTACATCCGCTCATTATGTATTATAATAACACAATAATATTATAATGGCAAGCGCTTTCTCAATTTTTTATCGAATAATATCAATGTCATCAGCATTCATGTTCCATGTTTCAAGTTGAGTACGGAGGCGGCCATCACTCTTGAGATTTTCAAAACGATTAACAGCTTTCTTTCTCCACCAATCTACTACACCATCAAAGCTATAACGATCATAGTTATCCTTCTTGCGTAGTTCATTCGTTTCCATGTTCATATATTCTTTCACATTATCAAAACCATAATCTGACATATACGCACGTTTCTGTTCAGTTAGTCCTTTTGCATCAAGATAGGTTTGTACAAACTTATTATATGCATCATCGTCTACACCCTTGAGAGATGCTTTAATGATACTTATCATCTTTGTTTGTGTCTTTAATTTACGACTAGAAGCTTGTGGGTCAATTAATGGTTCACCGTTCTTTGATTCAAACCAATCTTTTAAACGATGAAAATTATCATCGTTAATCAGTGGGGCAAAGTCAGATACAGTTTCACCTTTATGACGTAAAAATGGTTTCATACCATCATACTGTGAAGATGATTTGGTAGAACCATAGAGAGATGTGGTTTCAAACATACAGAATGGGCCACCATATTTCTTGTCCAATGTATCCTTGGTGAGATGAGAACAACAGATTGCAGCCAGAAGTTTACCACCAAGATAGTTAAATCCAAATGGTTGCGTTGGCACTATGATAAACCCCATAATAGTAGAGTCATTGAAACGTTTCATTACTTCTTTACTCATTGTATCCAGTGGTTTACCCAGAAACATATTACGAGGTTTTGAGTTGATAGTTGGTGAACCAAGGCGAATAAAACCAGCAATTTGGCCAGTATTCTTCTCATACACAACCCACTTGATTGCTTTGCCTGGCACTGATACCTCTACCGCATGAGAAGTTACAATCTCCAGATAGTTCACAAATGTCTCATTTGTTACTTCACGGCACTCAAACTCCATATCGTTTGGATGCATGGTAAAATCACTGAACATATCATCTTGCGGGCCCATACCAGGCAGGGACGTAGGATAATTGGACATCCTCTCAAGTTTTACCTTGCGAAGATAATCATCAATCCTACCAAAGCTAGAAAAGTAATCTACAAATACATTCGCTGCATAAAGTGCATCTTGTTTATTTAATATCATCCAAAAAAATCCTCTAAACTTCCTACTTCATCGTTTTTCAGCATCCACTGCAACTTATCAGTTATCACACGAAGTGGTTCAAGGAACGACTTCTCATATTGCATATCATAGTCTATTTTACCAATAATGTCAAGTTCCTTTGGTACTTTTGTCATAAAAGAAAATGAAGAAGATTGGAATGAATTTGGTTGACGCAAGTGAAGGAATCGGATTTTATCGCCTTCCTGTATCAATTGGTATTTGTTTTCCAATTTATTTTTACTAACCAAATGATTATATAGAATTGCTCCCTTGACATGAATAGGAGCGCCCTTTGCAAACAGTTGAGATTCACCACGAAACTTTTGCACACCATTACAACTTCTGGGATAAGCAATATCTTCTGGCGGTAAATTCATAAACTCTTCTCTAAATTCTTGTATAAACTTGTTTAGCAGTTTTTCATCACCAATCATAATAATCTTCAGAGCCTGTTTAATCTTCTCTCTGCATGGTGCTGGAGTACTTGATTTAACTGCTTCGATCCCCATAATCTTTAGGTGTGGTTCTTTGAACCGAACACCTTCCATATCCCAGACGTTTAGGATATATCGTTTCTTGGCAGTCCAGATACCCTTATCTGCAATTGCTTCCCTATCCATCTTCATCTTCTGTTCGTATGCGTTCATCTCCTTAGCAAGATGCTGATAACTCTTATCAATAAATGGTTCCAACTTCTCAGTTGCGATCTTATCCAAGAAGCTGACAATTTTTTCATTCGGTGTCCCCTCTTTAAAGAGTTTATTAACCAATTTCTCAAAAGTAATGTATACTGAGTCAGTATCAGAGGCAATGATATAATCCACATCTTTACTTCCAAGAATATTATTGAGATAAATGTTAATACTCTTTTCAATCCATCGTATAGATAATTGGCCAGATGTTGTAATTGCAGTAGCAACCAACAAATCGAAATAGCGAAACCAATTATTCCCAATAGCACCATACGCACTGTTGAGGGAAATCTTCTTTGCCATCTGGATATTGTCGTAACGAGATATCTTTTTAAGTAAAGAAGCTTCACCTGTGTCTTCATATTCTTGTTTAGCTTCAAGCATAAGTCTTTTATATTTGACACGATCATCATAAACATTCTCCATCAATTCTGGGAGAAACCCTTTTATATCTCTACGGAAAAATGCACCATTTGGTGTCATACAATGTTCCGTATCGTTCTTCAATTTCCCATCAAGAATTTTATCTACCATTCCTTCAACCATATTTGATCCACCGTTTACTAGTGTTTCTGGCGAGATGTTATACTGCATGATAAGGTGAGGATACAGAGAGTTTAAGTCAAACGACATAACCCAATTGTGCATACCAACTTGAGGGTCTTTGACATATGCACCTTCAAACTTTTCACTTTTCTCATGTTCTGTTTTCTGTGGAATTACTATCTTCTTTTTACGAAGGTGATTATAAATAACAACATCCCAATACCGAACTTGGCCAAGAACATCAGTCATATTCACCTTACCGTCATACGCCATAGTCAGGCACAGTTCAATAAGACGCATCTTATCTTCTAGTTTATCTACAATCTCAACGTCTTGAATGTTGTATTCGATAAACGATTGATAGTCTTTCTGATACCATTCTTTGAAAGTTTCATATGGGTTGCCGTCTTTGCGTTCACCTAGCTCTACAAATGCAATATGGTCTAGTGTGTATCGTTCTTGGTTTGTATATGTAAACTTGCGATATAGATCAAAGAAATCTAGTGCAGCAACACCGTAAATATTATAGACCTGTTGTTTACGGCCCATCTGATAAACTTCACGTTCATGAACCTTACCCCAAGGAGATAGTTTATTTACCATCTCACTACCAAGAATTTTTGTAATTCTATTACATAGATATGGAATATCAAAAAACTCTGTATTCCATCCAGTGATAACATCTGGTTGAATCATAGACCAAGTGTCTAAGAATTTAAATAGTAAGTCTGCTTCATCTTTGCATATTCTATAGTCCACATCATCACGATGGTTTTGGAACTCATGAAGGCCCCAAACAATAATCTTCTTGTTCTGGTGGTTCTTTAGAGTGATTGACAACATAGGTTCAGCCGCATCCTTTGGATTTGGGAAACCATTCTCACACTCCACCTCAATATCAATAGTTACAATACAAATTTGGTCTTTATCCCAAGGAACATCATCACGGAAATTATCACCAATCCAGCAATAATTATACTGAGTGTTACCAAACACAAGACCTTGTTTTTTGTGAAGATTATACCAATCCTTTGCCTCTGATATAGAGTCAAATTTATTTGGTTTAACGTGCTTACCGTCTAGAGTTGTATATCCTGTTGGTTGTGAAACTAAATCAAAAAGAGTTGGTTGATAACGAACCTTCTTATTGACACGTTGGCCATTCTCAACTCCTCTAACGAGAAGTTGATTACCCCATTGTATTACGTTTGTATAAAAATCCATTCTTAGAGTATACTATATCCATAGTTATTTGTCAAGTTCTTTATTCTACAAAATCCGTTTTATCACTTCTTTTTGACCAATTAGATAAGACGAATTTTCTATTTGGATTTACAGTAACTTTAAATCTTGTCAACAAATCTCTATTGATAAGAAATGTACTTGCAGCATCTTCTGTTTGAAGTCCAATAGGAACATCCATATAAATCATATTATTAAATTTAATTTTAAGATGTACTATGGGACGCTCAGCAATCTTACCAATATGAGTTGGTTTTGAAACACCCCGCACTTTACTAGTAAATTTCTTCCCATCTTTTTCCCACTTAACAGTCTTACCATCAATATCCATCTTATCAACAACAAACATTGATGCCTTAGTGCCGTTTCCAGTATCAAGCTTGGCTCGTATTGGTCCATATCCTTCAATTTCTATTGTTTCATGATAACCTGATTCTTGATTAAATGCATACCTTCTGTGTTTAGAATTTTGCAAATACTCAATCATCAATCTCACAATATCTTTTTCTTTTGTAGGTTCTTGTGGAACCGTAGTCATATCGTAGTTTTGAAACTCTGATCCCATACCAGGCGAACCATTACATTCTAATACATAAATCTCATTTTTTACAAGCGCATGGTCAACACCAACCATATATGCACCAGTTGCCCTTGCAGCTGCAAGAACTTCAGATTTTTCTTCATCACTCAAAGTATATGGTTCTGTCTCTGCGCCCATATGACGATTGGAACGAAAATCTTTTTTTGGTTTAATTCTTTTAGTTGATGCAACGATACGACCATTAAGAACTATAGTTCTAACGTCAAACTCTATTTTTAAAAATTCTTGAATGATCAGGGGCGCATTGAATTTCCACAATGACTGAATAACACTCATCATGGATTCCATACTGTCAACCTTAGAAACACCGATACCTTGTGTTCCTGTCAAAGTTTTGATAATGACAGGAAACTTACCACCGATACGTTCATGAGCATCAATAATACTTTTTTCATTGTTGACCAGTGATGTACGGGGAGTGTTGATATTGTTTCGTTCAAACGATGTATAGGATGACATTTTATTATCACATGTCAACATACCATCACGATCATTGATCATCATGCAACCAGAGTTTTGCAGTGTACCTAGTAATGCAAGGCCAATCTCATCTTGTAGAACACCAGCTCTCACAAACACTACAGTTGATGCAGTATCAACTTTAATATCCTTTTCTTCACCATCATAATTTTTGATGGCAACCGTACCCTTTTCAATATCATTATCAGAAATCCAAGCTTCAGTAGTAACTACCCTATAACAAGGCAAACCCAACTCAGCACACGCCTTCAGTAACATACCAGTAACAATCTCTGGTTTTTTTGATTTTGAGTTGGTTAATATAAGAACTGTTATCTTATCTAGTACAACTTCCTCAGTGATAAATGACTTGAACTTTTGCAAACTAGGCTTCCCGTTTCTTACCAATATTATATTTAGTTTCTAGTGACCACTCAGATTTTTCTTTGAATGATATAACCTTAATCTGGCTTAACGGCGCAACTGGTTCTGCATTGCCCATGATATCTACTAATCCCCAATCAGATAGAAGGTTAGCAATTGTATTTCTTCTTGCAACATCATTCTCTGATAAGTTAGTATCTTTTCCATCCAATGCAAACAACTCTTTAAAATGCACAATAAAATATCTACCTTGTTTATGTAGTATATGACAAGATTGATATAGTATTTTTTCTTTTCGTGAAGCAACTCCAATTCGTGAT
>ENA-ORXF01002300-ORXF01002300.1-marine-metagenome-genome-assembly--contig:-NODE-2300-length-11506-cov-6.371511_pt1 | contig 11506 bp, 9 predicted proteins | sample MGYA00237864_ERZ511476 | MGnify/ENA primary metagenome ERZ511476 (study PRJEB26306, sample SAMN06343908) | marine metagenome | isolation source: coastal waters | place: Atlantic Ocean: West Antarctic... | reverse complement strand
CGCCTGACACTGAGTAAGTCTGCGGCTTTACTGACATTACCTGAGGTCGCATCGAGGGCTTTTTGAATGAGTTGGGTCTCAACAGCAATGAGCTGCTGTTTAAGATCACAACCTTGGCTCATGTCTATGGCTGACACCAGCATGTCAGCGAGGCCATCAATATTACTAGACTGGTCGTCTATGACGAGAGGTTCAAATAAACGTGGAGGCTCAACTACATCTGTGACCCCAAAAGGATTACTTTCTAGCTCTTGGGGATATAGCGCTAATTCGACTTGGCCCTCCACAGCCAGCATGTCTGATACCAATATGGGGGCGCTGGGCTGAAGATTTTGTAAGGTAATTTCTGCACCAGGATACAAAATGTTCATGCGCTCGACTAAATTACGCAATTCACGGCAATTACCCTTCCATTGGCGCTGCATCAAATCATGAGCCGCAGCCATAGAAAGAGAGACTGGGGAGTCGTCTCCTACACAAAGTTCTTGTGCAAAAAAGTTCCACAATAAGAGAATGTCTTCACCACGTTCACGCAGCGGTGGCATTTGAATAGGAAATACATTTAGTCGGTAGTAGAGGTCCTCGCGAAAATCACGTGCGGCGACTTTATCTGATAAGTTTTGATGGGTCGCAGCAACAATACGCACGTCAATAGAACGCGGCTTTTCGCTGCCTACTCGATCAATCACTTGTTCTTGCAACACACGCAACAGCTTAACCTGCATGCTCAGGGGCATTTCACCAATTTCATCAAGCAATAAAGTGCCCTTATCAGCCAGTTCAAAACGACCTTTTTTAGCACTAGAGGCACCCGAAAAGGCGCCTTTTTCATGGCCAAACAATTCACTTTCAAGTAACTCTGAAGGAATAGCACCACAGTTTACCGGCACATATGAGTGCTCGCAGCGGCTAGATTCTTGATGCAAGGCTTTCGCCACCAGCTCTTTGCCCGTGCCCGATTCGCCAAGAATAAGCACAGAGGCGTTAGACTGGGCAACCTGTTGAATGAGCAATTTAACCTGCTGCATGGGGGGCGAGTTGCCTAACAATAAAGAATCGGTAATTGACATGGGTCCATCCATACAAATTGGAACCGTCAAAATACCGACATATGCTATTTAGTGCAAGTAAAACACTGAGTTACTTTGTAACTAAGTGTATCTAAGACTAATTGACCTTTTGCATATAGTGCATGTTTAAAGGTATTTTTTCCCAAGATCCACGAATATCCTTTAACATGTGTTGAATATTCTGAATAGTGTCGACCTCATTTTTGAAACTAGCTCGAAACAACTCCTGCGCCATATATTGATACAAGGAATACAAGTTATTTGCCAGGTCACTTTCAGAATCTATGTCCAAGCAGTCACGCAAGCCATTGATAATGGTAATCGCCCGAGTATTTTGCTTACTTTTCACTTCAAAGTTTTTCTGTTGAATAGCCCCAATGGTTAGACTCATAGATTCAATCGCTCCATCAAACAACATTAACACCAGTTGGTGAGGTGATGCATACGTGGTTTGAGTATCGTTTTTAATTTGTCCGTATTGAGCCAGGGCTGCGATTGCGTTCATAAAGTGATCCTTTATTACAGTGGTTTACACAGTACTTATCGGCAGATAACTCAGGAACATTAACAACTTAGTCATTATTTATAGTGAGATTTACTCGAACTAAGCTGGTGTACTTCAGGTGGGATTTTTACCCAGCTTTCTCTAATGGTTTTAAGTAACGACTGAACTTCCTCAATAGCTTCCATATCAGCTGTTAGGTTGGCTTTAAACAGTTTTTCAACCATGTATTCATACAAGTCATGTAGATTTTTTGGTAGCTCTCCATGACTCAAATTTAGGCAGTCTTTGAGTCCGTTAACTACCGCAATTGACTTACTAATCATTTTACCTTTAAGTTCATAGTCTGAGCGATCTATGGCCTGCATTGCAACACCGATAAAAGTAATAGCACCATCAAACAGCATTAGTGTTTTCTCATGGGCAGAAGCAAACTCTGCCTGTGCATCATGCTTTGCATTGCCATACTGCTCTAAAGGGGACCGTCTAAACATTATCTGATAACACCATTTATAATTTGTAAAATCATTGAATGTATCCAAAGATTTTTTAAAACACCCAACCAATATTGAAACTAGAAGCTGTAGTCGCTTAACTGGTGAGATCTTAATTCAGCGCACCATCCCAATTTTTTGATACTAAAACAACATCAAGCCCACTGCTTAATGTCTTTGTCCATAGCGCGATTCAGACTTAGTCATTGCTCGCTGTGAATGGAAGATTTTTAAGTTGCTGGTCTAAGTAGTCCTGCATCGCTTTCATTTCATCCATGATCTTATTCATATTACTAAACTGGCGGGTATAGCGCGTCTCAACCTTAAGCATTTTCTCGTCCAGTGCTAATTGCCGATCTGCTAAATCTCCTTGCGTAGTCGAATAACTTGTTTGCCGAACTTTGACAATGCCATCATAAGCTAAATAATCTTCAATCTGGTCGATGACATCACCGGCAAGTCCTCGACTTGCAACACCATAGCTTGTTTGGTCATCTGTGTTTGCACTGAACATTTTAGTTACATCAGCATAAGACCCAGACAGAGCAGCTCCCAAAGTTATTTTATTGACAGTAAACAAACCGTTTCGATTCAAACTCACACCAATGTCTGTCAACTTGGTAGTCGAGGTTCCCGGAGTTGAACTTTCATTCATTAAAAAACTTCGCACTGTGTCACGAATAGCTCTAATCGAAGAATCTGCAGAAAACACCCCTGTTGTGCCTGATGCAGCTTGACTTGACGTCAAATCTTTCATTATTCCTTCAAACGCATTGTACGTATCCACTAAATTAACAATGGCTGTCTGCGCAACACTAATGTCTCGACTAACATTTAAGGTTACATTTGAAGTTGTGACTGCCATTAAATCAAGCTTTAGCCCTGACACTACGTTTTCAACTTCATTAGTATCACTAGTCACGGTCAGTCCATTAACACTTATAATAGAATCTTGGGCCGTTTGTATTTTGTTACTTCCAGAGGCCAAACCAAATACAGTGTCGGTAATTGTCAGACTATTACTAGAACCTTGCGGGCCCTCAACTAATACAGTATACGAACCCGAACTTGTTTCTACTGCTCTTGCTGTAACACCCATATCGAGAGAATTAATGCCTGTAACCAGATCAGTCAAACTGGTAGACCCTGCAGCCAAAGTAACTGTCTGCGCAGTGCCTGATCCAATTTGAATTGTAACAGCGGCGGATGAACTACTATTTTGGTCATCGGTAAGGCTTGAGAAATTAGATGTTTTCAAAACATCATTTTGTGCCAACTGCGACACACCCAGCAAATATGTGCCTGGTGCAGCAGCGCTGGCATCAAAACTTGCATAGACGGACTCTGGCGCAGAATTACTTAAGATAGGAAAGTTAAAATCACGCTTGTCATTTAAAGTTTCAAATGATGCTTTTAGCGTTTGCAAAGCTGACTTAACCTGCCCCATACCTGTGATGCTCGCTTCAACATCCTTTGTGCGGCGATCTATCCCAGATTGGGCGCTGGCTTTCTCAGCATTCACTAGCGTGGTCACTAAATTTTTGGTGTCGAAACCCGCACCAACGCCCAGGCTATTTAATAAATCAGTTTCCATCATATCCCCCTGTTTATATTGTCAGTCTGTTTTAACTCTGCTTAACAATGGCGATTAGCGTGTCCGTTTGGTTATTTTTTTGGAGATATTTTTGGTAAGGTTTGTATAATTTGCGCAAGAACGAACGAAGTGCCACTTGTTTTATACCGCCTGGCTGACCATTGATATACCAACCTAAATGGTTTTCAAGTCCATACCGCTGATATCCTAAAATATTAACACTTTCAAACCCTGCTCCTCTCAACATCTTTTTGATGGACTCATGTGTGTGTAAAATTAGATGTTGACTCCATAAAGTGAAATCTTTGAAAGCGGAGTTGGGATTTTCACCAAGAAGCCGATCGTTGGCATGGGGGACTTCAATAATAAGATGCCCTCCAGGCTTCAATCGACCTTTTATTTGCCTTAACATATTCAGTGGCTCATTCATGTGTTCAAAACTATGAAACATGAAAACTGTATCGAACATCATGTCAATATCCGTAATTGTGGTTGCACAGGCAACTCCCTTTTGGGTTAAATCGTATACGCAATCTTTCTGTAACTCGACACCATATACAGCCTTGGCCTGGTGTTTTGCCGCTAGCAAAAAACCACCCAGACCACAGCCCACATCACAAATCACTTTATCTTTGAAATAATATTCAAAGTCATATAAGCGCCGTTTTAAGTCAATTTCATCTTGGTTCAGTGCGGTTTGATTAACTGTTCTTCTTAAAACACGAGTATTATTTTCTGGATAATCACCAGATTGGTATTTATCCAAATGGTCTAGCTCATCAGCGATGTAGATGACCCCACTTATACAATCTCTATAGACATTAAGGGATGGGTTATCTCGAGTTCGTTGAGCATAAATATTGCTTGTATTTATGCATGCTAGACCTAGCTCTTTGAGAGTAAGTGCAATCTGACTAGACATCATCTAAGCTACCTCTCCGAGCAAGGCTTCGAGACGTTCTAAAGCTAACCAAGCACCCGCCCCTTGGCTTTTGTGTCCCTGCCAAATTTCTGGAATGAAATGAGCTGTTGGGTTTAATTCATCCATAATTTGGGAAAACTCAAGCCAATCAATACCCCCTTCACCAACTTGTAGACCTTCTCCATCAAACCCATCAGCATCTGCAAGATGCATGTGCGCAGTATAGGGGGCAACTTGTCGTAGAAAATCCCCAAAAGATTGATTTAAAAAATTAGTAGCTAGTTTAGAGTGGGAAACATCTAGACAAACCCTCATTTGATGACGTTTACAAAAATCTACAATTTCTTCACTTCTAACAAACAAATTATGAAACTGCTGCCCACCAAAGTGCCAAGGGAAGGGTGGCATTGTTTGGGGTATCACTTCTACACCCGTCATATCTAATTCACTTAAACTGATCTCAAGCTGAGCATACAATGCTAAGCGCTGCGCCTCAGGGTAATGTTCATGTTCACTAAAACCACCGACATTAGTAACAATACAGGGGCGTTTGGTAATAAACCGCCCACTCAGTTTACGAGTTAAATCAATCACACCTTGCATGAGCATCACAGATTTTTGGCGATATCGTTCGTCTAAACTACACAGATCTAAAGTATGATCCCCTTTAAACAATTCAGGCGCATGTATAACGATGTCCATGTCACTTGATTCGGGTAGATAGGACTCAAAGTCGACCTCCAGATCCTTATAGCTTAAATGCATTTCAACGAGGTCCATGTTTGACTGAACAGCAAGATTAGCAAAATCATGGTACCTAACAGGGACACCCCAAGGCCTTGAAAATCGATAATCGCGTGCTATGGGTTGGTACTCTCCTAAGTCAAACTTGGTAAACGGCTCGCCCTGATTAATCTCCCTCTTGCATAACATGCCAACAAGGTCTGCTTTTTTATTGGGCTGAATGCCCTGTCCAGGACTTTTTACTAACATCATAGCTTCTGTAATACGTTCACCTGGCGCTATATTACGACTAGCTACTAAACTTTTAGCCAATACTTCTCTGTTCATCAACTCGCCTTGCGATACCTCGCGATCTTTAACCTCACCCATAGCGGCCTCAACTTGCCTTATACCAGTGACCATTTGAGAAAATTCTGCAGGCATTAAACTCACTTTGTGATCATTACCTTCCATTGAACGATCTAAGGTAAAGTGCTTTTCAATAACCCTTGCACCAATGGCTACCGCAGCGATAGGCACATGGATGTCACGTTCATGACCTGAGTAGCCTACCAAAACGCCACCGAGTTGTTTCAAGCGAGTCATATAGCTTAAGTTAATGTCTTTAAAGGGTGCTGGGTAGGTAGAGTTACAGTGCAATAAAATGAAATTTGCATTGTTTTTTTGTAACCGCTTTATACTATTGTTAACCTCAATTTCATTTGCCATTCCTGTAGAACAAATCATCACTTTACCCGTAGCAGCGACAGCATCAAGTAGTTCATAGTTTGTAAAGTCTGCAGACGCAACCTTATACGCTGGCATGCCATAGGCCTCTAATTTTTTTAAACTAGATACATCCCACGGTGTGCATAAAGGCTGAATACCAATGGCCTTACAGTAGTCAAAGGCACTAATTAACTGCTCATCTGGTAGTTGAAATTGGCTCAGCAGGTCCATTGTGTATTGAGCACCTAGATCGGCACTCTCGTCATTGGAATTGCCACAATTAGAATATAAAGTGCCCATATCTCGCATCTGAAATTTTACACAATCTGCACCCGAAGCTTTCGCCTCATCTATAAGTTTTTTAGCCAACGCCAAACTACCGTTGTGGTTATTACCGACCTCTGCGATTACATATGTTGGTGCATCTTGAGCTATAACTCTGTCTTCAATTTTGCACTGATGCTGGTCTTTAAAGGCAAGTGCTAAAATACAGCCTAGATCATCAATCAAAGGTACTGTTTGGATTCGTTTGCTAAGTAAGCTTTCCACATGATGGTTTGTGCTCGTGAACTTCGCACTCACACATTTGCTGTTCATGACAACACTCACTGGCTCATCAAGATCAATGGTAGATGACTTTAATAGCCACCTACGAATATCCCCATCAGAGATAGCACCCTCGACTAACCCTGGACCGGATATTACAAAAACAATCCCGGCCTTATTATCACTTAACTTAGCTAAAGCTGAGCTGACAGTGTCGTCGATAAATATGACGAACTTGGCATAATTTCTTTCAATGAGCATAGTTGTCTAGCCTCTTGATCTTCGATTAATAATTGTTTTATTTGATTCCAGTCTTCAGGTGAGTCGATTTCTAACGACATATTTTCTGGGGTTTCATAAACTTTAATGTCGCCGCCTAACCGGCACTTTTCGTGTAGTAGAACATGCCGCTTAGTGATATAAAAAGCACCATTTTCCATTAAAACACCCTTATGATCCTGTCGCCTTGGCCTATTTGCTGGCTTATAGTTTATTGGCTCATGATCATCACTCCAAAAGAAGCGTTTAAAACGACTCGCTGATAACATGGAGTCACAATCTTCCAACGCAAATTTTATAAGCGCACGATCAAGTTGATACGATTTTAATAATGGGGAAGTCGCCTGAATAGTTACAAGATTGCTAAACTTTACTATCTGTGCAAAATGCAACATTACCGTTTCGGTAGTTGCTGTATCGTTAGCGAGATTTGGCGGTCTATGTATGACTTCAATCCCTAAATCTAAACCCATCACCGTGTCTGCAATCTCTAAGCAATCAGTTGATACATAAACTTGGTCAATATGTCGAGCATTGGCAGCCGCTTCTAAGACCCATGCGCATAGGGGTTTGCCGACCATAGGCTTGATGTTTTTCTTAACAATGCCTTTGGAACCACCTCTAAGGGGGATGAGTGCTACATTTAAATTTTGATACATTATTAACTAGCCTCCAATAAATTTTCTTCTGGCATGTAATAGGCAAACATGACGCTTGCAGTTTGTTCCAATTGACTAACCGGATCTGTGCTTAGGGTAATTTGTTTAAGCTCCTCTGCTGCAAGCATTAGACAGCTATCAAAACCATCAGCATAAATAGGTTTAATGGTGGGGCTCCACGGGTTGTATTTTTCACCACAATACAACCAAAATCGTTCATCTTGATCCCTAAAAGTCAGATCCCAAGTACAAGTGTCATGCAGCGCTCCTGCCAAGTCTAATACAGAGGATGACACAGAAATGACTAGATCTAACGCGACTATAAGCGCAGCCAGGTCATCCATGTCGTTTTTCAAATCAATCCCTGAGGGGGTGTGGATCGTTACGCCGAATTTCTCTTTGATTGAATTCAGTTCTTCAGCACACTCGTCATAAAATAAATTAATAAACGTAGCGTCCTTATTTTCAAAAATAGGTTGCCACTGTTCAATGGTTGCGTGAGTGGCTCTCCGCCCCCCTGTTAACATTCCTGTGCGCCAACACATACCCACTTTAACTTTGCCACGGAGCTTGCTCAGATACTCCTTCCAGTAGAACACCCGCTTTGGATCGGCGACTAAATAACTTGTCCTTGCTGGGAAGCTTTCGATGTCGGGCCTATAAAGTGCAGGTAAGTCGCCCAGAAACACTTCTTTTGAGATCTGAGGTTGGTCCTCTATTCTATTATTGGCAACTACTCTGCCCCCTGTCCAAGCTATTTCATCAGAAAACGAGCGTTTAAAAAGGGGAATTAGACGTGGATCACATTGGACAACACACGAACCGTATTCAGATACGAGATCACTAACACATTGGATAAATCGAATTTGGTCTCCAACCCCTTGTTCTGACCGAATAATCAAATTACCAGCAGCATATGGACCGCCATCCCACTTTGGCAAAATTCTGTCTATTAAATGCTCACTAACTTTACGAAATTGATAAGCTTCCCAGCCCTCTTTTAAGCACCCTATACTTAACAAGCAATGGGATAAATTCCATCCAGCGGTAAAGAATGTTGGGTCTAACTTCAACGAGTGTCTTAAGTGTTTGATAGCCACAACCGGGTTGTAACGCATAATGCACAGGGCCACATTACTGTAATAACTGGCAACGTTAGGCGCTAGTTCAATGGCCCGCTCGAAATCACTTGCTGCAGCATTGTAATCATTCAAATCCCGAAATATGGCACCGCGGGTATTAAAAGCATTAGCGCTATTGGGGTTAACTTCAACTGCGCGATTAGCGGCAATTAAAGCCTCATCGTGCTCAGAAAGACGCATGCACACAACCGATAAACCAGTCCAATAATAGTCATTATCCGGCATCAAATTCACGGCCAGTTTATAGTATTTTTTGGAGTTTAAAAATTCTTCTAAATAAAAGTAACAGCGAGCAAGACTGCCTAAATAAGTTGGATTTTCTGACTCTAATTCTACTGCTCTTTCTAATTGTTCTTTCGCCTTATCAAAGTCTTTATTTTTGCTATAGATCTCCGCTAAACTATGCATGAGTGCATGATTGTGAGGGTTCATTTTCAATGCATTAATTGACATTAATTTGGCTTGTTTAATGCTACCTGTTGCCAAGTACACCATGGCAGCAATACCTAAAATTGATGCATCATTAGGATATTTACGTATTAATTTGTCTAGCCGCTTTTTTGCTTTTAGATGATTTTCACTTTTTACCCAACGCGAGATTCTTTTTAGTTCTTCATCAACAGCCATCATGGGGTATACCCTTCTACCTTTTTCACTGAATACCAAGGTGGCAATAAACTGCCACATTGGTCTATTGAACTAGATACATGCAATTATTGAACCAACTTTAATTAGAGCAAAAAAAAGAGCAATCTATTTTATAGTTGCTCTCTTACATTCAGATCAGGAACTAAATCCGCTCACTAAATATCAACCCCATCATGTGGTCGAGGTTTTTCATTGCATTTAAGGCTTCTACCGTTGGCATTTGCCTTATTAGCTCTCCAGTGGTTAAGTTACTGACTGTGACCACACTATGACCAGTTGCTGCATCAGTACTAAAAGCGACACTTTGCTTTCGCTCTGACAAAGCTCTGTTGAGATCAGCAATTTTATTTTTGACATCCTCTGCGGAAAAACCAGGATTAAGATCTATATCGACTTCATGGATCTTTAGAATTGGCTTCGACGCTTCAGTAACCTCGCGTTCCAGAGCTGATGGATGCAAAGCTGTTGGGGTATTTAGAGCGGATTTGTTCTGTATATTGATTACCTCAATTGACATAACGACCTCCATTTAAGTTAGCCAAACAGGCTAAAAAGAATCTAACTTCATTTTAGCTTATTCGAATCGCACTCTTATTTCAACAACGACAGAACATTTTGCGTTGAGGCATTCGCTTGAGAAAGCATGGCCGTACCCGCTTGCTGCAATACTTGGGCCTTAGCTAAATTAGCTGATTCAGCTGCATAATCGGTATCTTGGATACCAGATCGTGCCGCAGAAACATGCTCTGAAACATTCATCAAGTTACTCACAGCAAATTGTAAGCGGTTGGCTTTAGAGCCATAGTCAGACCGACTAACTGCAATCTCAGCAATCGCTGCATCGATTTTTGTGACGGCCGCAGTTGCTTCAGCAGCAGTCGTGACTACAATTGAAGTCGTTGACAGTCCTAGGCCCACCTTGCTCACATCTTTACCAGCAATCGCTATTAAATTACCACCATCTGCATCCACGGCGATGTTCGTACTAACCGTAGAACTTGAAAACACCGCCGTGTTATTAAATGTTGTCGCCGTGTCGATCCGGGTTAGCTCTAACATTAAATCAGCCATTTCAGCAGTGATTGCAGTTCGGTCCGCAGTAGTCAAGGTGTCCTGAGCACCTTGCACACCCAGTTGACGCATGCGCTGAAGGATATTGGTCGACTCTTCCATGGCACCTTCAATTGTCTGCAGAAAAGCAATACCATCATTGCCGTTGCGCACCGCTTGGTTGAGACCATTAACTTCTGCTTCCATACGACCAGCGATCGCAAGGCCTGCCGCATCATCCTGTGCTGAGTTAATGCGACTACCAGAAGCTAAACGCTCCATGGCAGTTTCCATATCAACACGCGAAGATGCTAAATGACGCTGTGCAGTTATTGATGCTGAGTTTGTTCCGATTACCATGCTCATAATAATTACTCCTAAATTATATAACCCGACCCTTTTTATGCACCTCTCTCATTGGTTGAGTGATAAGCCGCTTAATGAAGGCCGGGTTGGATTAGCCTTTGGACTAACTATCGGCAGGGGTATCAGAAACTTTAGAGAGTGTGGGCTTTTTATAGATAAATAAAATAAATTTATTAACTACCCGCTTTTATAACCCAAAGGTCTATTACGAATCGATAAAACATGAGCACATCGTTTCCCAATGCTAACTTGGTGGTATTACTTTTGGTGGTAATACTTTTGGAGGTAATAATCTTGAAGGGAATCATTTAGGATGGAGAATTTAGTGGTAGACTCATCTATAGATACTTGCAGTTGCAGCAAAAAGCACGATCACAACGAATTAAGAGGCGCATTATTAAGGCAATGCTTGTTTTGGTTAGCTATTTTTTTGGTTAATATCCTACTCATAAACAGACTTTTAGTTTTGACTTCAGTTTATAGTTTAGCTAGCTAAAGGTTGGCCCTATTAGTCGATCGTTGTGATTGGCGTGATGATTTGATGAACCATCTAAAACAACAAAAGAGTGGCCATCCACTCTTTCGTTATTTTACGCTTATGTCTTTTGTTTACGTTTTATGTTTTACTTCAGTAACGATAAAACATTTTGCGTTGAGGCGTTCGCTTGAGAAAGCATGGCTGTGCCTGCTTGCTGCAATACTTGAGCCTTAGCTAAATTAGCTGATTCAGCTGCATAATCGGTATCTTGGATACCAGATCGTGCCGCAGAAACATGCTCTGA
>ENA-ORXF01002298-ORXF01002298.1-marine-metagenome-genome-assembly--contig:-NODE-2298-length-11507-cov-4.481102_pt1 | contig 11507 bp, 9 predicted proteins | sample MGYA00237864_ERZ511476 | MGnify/ENA primary metagenome ERZ511476 (study PRJEB26306, sample SAMN06343908) | marine metagenome | isolation source: coastal waters | place: Atlantic Ocean: West Antarctic... | reverse complement strand
ACAATGGATTCGTCAGTATACAACATCTTTATCAAAAGAGCTGTTGGGGTATGTAAGAAGTAAGTTTAGTACGGTACCGATCCCCGGTGGTGATGTACAACTCAACGGTGGCGACCTAGTTTCCCAAGCACAATCGGAACAAGATGCACAAAAGACGCAGCTAAGAGAACAGCTAGATAAACTTACATATAGCGCGCTTATTGTAGGCGCTGCTGATGAGGCTGAGGCCCTAAATAGATTATTAAAATTAATACCAATGCCTAATGGGCTAACGATTTTTATGGGATAATGAATGGCACGTTTATTTATCACACCTAGAGAAATTGATTTCATCGCTGATGTTAACAAAGAACTAGTAAAAGACGTTATCGGTCAAAAGATATATTACTATGCCGTTCGTGATGATTTATCTCAAGTTGATCCAGTTTATGAGGAGGCGCCTGAAAAGGTATTTGACCCGCCAATTGAACTTGACGCATTGATAAACTGGGGTCCAGGTGAATATGAAACCGGCAAATTCGGGGTTGACGAAAAGTACACACAGCAAGTCTATATTCAGTGGCGTGACTTAATAGACAAAGGACTATCAGATAGCGTTCGAGTCGGTGATTATTACAGTTATGGTTCAAACTTTTTTGAAATTACATCCCTTGTTTTTGACAGTAATATTTTTGGGCAAATAGAACACTACACCGGCATTACCCTATCAGGTGTCCAGGCTCGTCAAGGACAAATTAGGTTTGATCCAATTGGGCCTACTGATGAATATTATAGCGATCCTGATGCAATACAAGAAACATTTATCCAGCAAAGAGGTCTTGCAGAGAATAAGCTGGGTAAAACAAATGATAAACGTGCGTTAAGAGAAAAAGGGGTGCTAGAAAAACCAATCACTGGACCAGCTGAGGTTAGTGAGGAAGGCACCTCTGGTAAAGCAGCACCTTCTTTTTACGATGAGTCATAATGTCTACACGATACACAAAAACATCTAATCATGAATTTGATACACCCCAGGGGTACGAAGGCAGTAATATACCGGAAGATTTTGTTCTGCCTTCCTGTACCATCGAGGATGTAGATAAGGCTGTCTTTAGTCTATTCGAACAACAGATTCCGTTATATTATACGATAGGCAATGAGACTCGCCGCATTCCGGTGATATTTGCAACAGGTGAGAGATTTGCGATTTTAAGAAGAAGGCAGCCGCTTAGAGATGAGAATAATGTCTTAATTCTTCCGTTGGTTTCAATTTTGAGAACTGGTGTAGATCAACAACCTTCAATAGGAACAGGCCCAGGACAGTCATTACCTATATCAATTAAAAGACGATTAAGCAAAGAAGACTCTAGGTACCAGAGGTTACTAAACAAACTGGGATTTAAACATACCTACACAACTGGGAGTGATGGTGGCTATACGGGCACATCACGTGCAGGCTCGCCTCGAGGAATTGATGGGACAAATAGAAACACCTTCGGACTAGATAACGATTTGCTTGAATCAGGAAATGTCTTAAGGTCTCGAATTAATAATAACTTTATTGAAACGATTGAGATGCCTCCTATTAAATACTTTCAATCAACATATGAGATTACTGTTTGGACACAGTACACAACACAAATGAATGATGTAATTTCTGCAATTATGTCATCATATACAAATATGCATATGCGCGAATTTAGACTTGAGACAGAAAAAGGATATTGGTTTATAGGGCAAGTTGATTCATCAATTAGTCCAGGAAGTAACTTTGACGAATTTTCTAGCGAAGAAAGGGTGATTAGATACACTTTTGGTATGAATGTTCTTGCATACTTAATCGAACCTGATATACCAGGAAGATCAACCGGGCTAAGATCTTTTGTTTCAGCACCAACAATTGAATTTGCAGTTGAAGACTCATCAGTATTTCCGTTACCTACCGGTGGGCCGGTATCTGGAGACTTAAATGGTTATATACTTCAGGACTTAGACGACGTTGATGCCTTGCTCCCAGGCCAGGCGATGGGAGGCGATGCAGCTGCCAGCGCAAATATGGCTGCAACCGGCGAGTCAGGAACGGGCGCGTATAAGGCATCAAGCGATGCAAGGGGTAACAACTCTAATCCACCTGTACAGAAATCTACACTCGTAGGTTCAACATCATCAGGCCCAGGAACTGAGGTTATAAAAAGAAAAGTTTATGATTCATCAACTGGAATAACAAGAGAAGTACTTATAAGGGTAAAGGGTCGCAACAGCCGTAAAGGTGAAACAGTCTTACGCGGTGAGGTAAGTACGACACTTGAAGACATCGTTACTTAGATTTAGCGGTAGAACGAAGATATTTAATATTGAATACAGTGAGGTATATGCTCCATGGCGGAACAGACATTTAGATCACCAGGGTTTTTTGATCAAGAGATCGACCTCTCAGGTAGGGTAACAGCTATTGAGGGAACACCTGCCGGTGTGGTTGGAACATCAGATAAAGGACCGGCATTCGTTCCTGTAACGATAGGAACATTTGCTGATTTTAAGCAGGTTTTTGGCGATCTTGATCCGGATACTTTCGGACCATACGCAGTACAACAGTGGCTTCAAAACAGGACTGCCGTTACATATACCCGTGTTTTAGGCGCAGGTGCTAACGCGACGTCAACTGATATTAGCAAAACAAAACAATACGGTGTTACAAAAAATGCCGGATTTGTGGTTAGTGGAGCATATGAGGTTGGAACGCACGGCGCGGACAACGGTAATCGAGCACGAGGTTGTGTGAAATTCATTGCAGCAACACATACTGTTCGGTCACAAGAAACACAAGGGTTTCCTGTCTTTACAGATAACCGAAGCTTTGATGTCGCGGCGACCGCCAACACGGACGACTATGTTCGGCTTATTCGAGCAATGTTATTGTTTCCGACAGGAACGACCGCATACATCGCTCCCTCTAAAATTGAGAAGGTAGCACTAACGCAGAAAGCATTGATTGACATCGGTGATGTTGCAGCAGCAGATAGCGACGGAAACTTTACGCTGATACTATCTTCAACTGCAGCATCGTTTACAAACGAGTTGGCACAGTTGCGAACCAGCGCCGGTATCAAGCTTTTAAGTGCATCGCTTGATCCATCAAATGCAAACTATATTTCTAAGGTCTTAAATACTGACCCTGCAAAATTCCAGACAGAGCAACATTTACTTTGGGCTGACTTTGCAGTCGAGGATGAGCTTGCAACAAACGCTAGCTTACCTGTTGCGATATTAAGTGGCACCTTAAGCTCTGTTGACTTGGCGGTTCGAGGAGTAGGGGGAACAGGCACCGGCGCAGGTCCGGTATATCAAGATGTTTTTGGACGATTTGATTCAAGGTATACAACGCCTAAAACAACAAAAATCATATCGCAACCATTTGGCAAGAAAGAATTTGACCTATTCCACTTCGAGACTCTTGATGATGGTGCATACGGAAATGACAAGGTCAAGGTCTCCATTGCAAATTTAGTGGCATCATCCGATGAAACTAACAAGTATGGTACATTCGATGTTCAAGTCCGCCGTTTCGGTGACACAGATACAAAGATTCAAATAATCGAAACATTCCCAAAACTTAGTTTAGATCCTACAAGCGATCGTTATATTGCAGCCGTAATCGGCGATAAGAAAGTAACATACGATTTTGATGCAGAAATAGACGAAGAAAAACGCCTGTTAATTACAGGAAAGTATGCAAATCTTTCGAAGTATATTAGAGTTCAAATGAACTCTGCTGTTGAAGATATGGACATTCCGGAAGAAGCCCTTCCGTTTGGGTTTAGAGGAATACCTACCCTGAAAACTAATGATGCACTTACATCATTCAGCGCTTCAATCGGTGCCGGTGTCTCTGCACTTAAGTTTGACGGAAGAGCACTAGGCACGATATCCAGCCAGTATAATGGCTTGAGATTAACTTACTCAGGTTCTGATAAAGCGTCAGTCACTCGGGCGAGTACAGGCATAGACGGCCTGAATCTTTCTTCCTCGATTGTTCCTCCTCTTCCTTATCGTTATAAGGTTACCCGAGGGGCAACCGCTGGATCTACATGGGAAGGTGATCAAGGCACAAACGAAAGAGTTGATAATCGCCTCTACTGGGGTGTCAAATTCGAAAGAATGCCAGAAACTGCATCTATTTCGACACCAGCCCTTAACCCGAATATCTCATCATTAGCAAATCCTCTTATCGGTGCATATACCAAATTCTTAGGTATTGAAAAGCTTGATACCTTGGTAACAGGAGCCGGTGCGGATGCATTTAACGATAATAAGTTTACCCTCGCCCGTGTTGGGCTTGGTCCTGACTCTGATAATAACGATCCTAATGCAGTCCCAGCATCATATGAAGAAATTACAGGCTCCGCAAAGGCTCACATGCTTGGATCAGTATATGTTAGGAATGCAACGCTGAAAACAGCACGGGTTGCAGGCGCTACACAAAACTACCTTATTGGCAGTCGCGTTTCCTTAGCTACACTGTTGTCATCAAGTTCTGTCAGGTTTAATAGGTTTAGTCCTTATGCGAAATTCTCTCTTCCATTCTACGGTGGCTTTGACGGATTCAACGCCTTAGACGCTGATGCCGTAAAGGGCAATGACCGCTCAACATCTCAAGAGGGTGGAGGAAAGGCTGCTTCTACTTTAGGCATCGGATTATGCAATAACCTTAGTGATACGACAAATACGAACCCAATGGGCTCTGCGTTGACAAATAACTCAATTGCGTCATTCCGCAGTGCCGTTCAAATAAATACGGATCCGTTTATTGTCAATACAAATCTTCTTGCAATACCTGGGATTAAAGACCCGCTGATTTCTAATTACGCAGGGGACAAGGTAAAAGAATATAGCAAGGCTTTATACATCATGGACATTCCTGAATACGGAATGAAAAATGGCACAACATCAACTAGGCTTTATGATGATGACACGCTTAATCCAGATGTCTTAGAAACTGCGGAACAATTTGACGGACGTGGCATCGACAACAATTATGTTGCAACATACTTCCCTAGCGTTATAATCGATGATGCAACAAACAACAGGCGAGTCAAAGTACCTTCGTCAATCGCGGCACTTGCATCTTACGGCTTTAATGACAGGGTTTCTTATCCTTGGTTTGCACCTGCAGGCTTTAACAGAGGCGCCTTAGAGTTTGTAAAGAATGTTAATGTTCGCTTAACTCAAAGTGATAGAGACACCTTATATGATAATAGGATCAACCCTATCGCTACGTTCCCAACTGGCGGGTTCGTAATCTTTGGACAAAAAACATTGCAACAGGCCGCTTCTGCGCTTGACCGCGTCAATGTCCGTAGAATGCTTTTAGAAGTGAAACGCCTGATTAACCAGGTTTCCAGAGGCCTGTTGTTTGAACAAAACAATGCAGCAACAAGGAATCGGTTTGTTGCACAAGTCACGCCGCTTCTTGCGCTTGTCCAAGTGCAGGCAGGAATTGAGAGCTTCAAGGTGGTGATGGATAGTTCCAATAACACCGCACTTGATGCTGAACAAAATAGGCTGAACGGCAGGATTATCGTGGTCCCAACTCGAGCAATTGAGTTCATCGCGATTGACTTTATTGTCACGAATGCCGGCGTGTCCTTCGAATGATTGATACATATAAAATGGAATTGGAGCAATACGAATGGCTGAATTAACTTTCCGAAGCCCCGGTGTTAGTACAAGGGAGATTGATCTTAGCGGTCCATCTCTATCAGGACCCCAGGGAACACCTGCCGGTGTAATCGGGACTGCAAATCGCGGGCCCGCATTTGTGCCGGTCACTTTTGCATCTTATGCAGATTTTGCAAATACCTTCGGTGCAACCGATGGTGAAAAATTTGGTCCACTGGCAATCCAGCAGTGGCTACAAAATCGCCAAGCAGGAACTTATTTACGAGTTCTCGGTGCTGGTGACGGCAAAACTAGGCTAGCCGCGGGCACAAATGCTGGAAAGGCAACGCGTGCAGGATTTGCGGTTGGCGATAAGATTGTCCAGGCCAACGGATCTATTGGATCAAACGTTAACGTTGGAGGTGACCTTTCTGGAAGGACATACTTCCTCGGCGCGTTTATGAATGAAGCGGCAAACTCTACCATATTCTCTGACGCATTTTCTGATGCGAACGCTCTGAAGGGTGGAGTCCCGGCAATGCCAGTTATACGGGCTACACTGTTTGCTCCGAATGGTATACAACTTGCCATGTCATCCGCGATTTCAATGCCTATCGGCAACAGTAATCCTGCATCTGTTGCATCTGCTGATTTCAAGTCCACCCGCCCTGCAGCTACGTCACAAGGCCAGACTATCGGGTCAATCAATCTTCAAACGCAAGAGTTTGTATTACTATTAAACGGCCTCAAGCAAACTGGAGATCAAGGCAAAAATGTTATAACTGCATCCTTCGATCCTCAGTCAACAAACTACGTTTCGAAAGTGTTTAATACTGATCCTTTAAAGATTGAAAAACAGGGTCACTTACTATACAATCATTACCCAATCTACAACGCATATGCTGTTGTTACCGGTGCCGGTATAGTTACACAATCATATACATCAGGCGTTTCCAATTCGGAGCTTGCAGCATGGATTGTGACAGGATCACAAGGGCAAAATGCAGGAGCGGCTACACTGCCTAACTACGAAGGATTTGAGGACAGGTTCACAACTGCATTCTCACCGTTTGTAATCTCACAAAAATTTGGTGGTTCACCTGAGAGCTTGTTTAAGGTTCACTGTCTGGACGATGGTGAGTATCCTAACACCAAATTTAAGCTTTCTATTGAAAATATTCAAAAGTCAAATAACCCTGATGTTAAGTACGGCAAGTTTGACCTCGTTGTTAGAAAGTTTGGCGACGATGATAGGAACGTACAGGTGCTTGAAGCATTCAGGGGCTTATCTATAAATCCTGGGTCAGATCGCTACATTGCTCGTGTTATCGGGGATATGAGAACATACTTTGATTTTGACCAGCGGCCTGGTAGCCAAAAGCTTGTTGTTGGTGGCAAATTTCCTAATGCATCAAGATATATTCGCGTTGAAATGGCTACGCCTGTTGACAATGGCACAATTGATAAGGAGGCACTCCCTGTCGGGTTCCGTGGACCTCACCATCTAGTAACTTCTGGAACAACCGCTGCCGGACTAGAGTTACTGAGCTACACCGGCTCCTTTATCAGCGGTACCGATAGCGGTGGCGCTTTCCACGGTGGCGCAGTCGTCCCACGCGCAAACTGGGCCAATAAGGTCGTTGAACCCCCAGTTCCGTTTAGGAGAACAGTTGCGGTTGGCACAGGAATAAGCAAACGTGTTGATGGGCAGCTTTATTGGGGTGCACAGTTCGAACCTCTTGACAGTTTGACTGAACCGAATAAAAATAACTCGCCTGTTCCTAGCATGTCTCCTATTAAGGCCCATGTAAGACCATTTGCAAGTTATCATACAACAGCCAGAAACCCATGGGCCGGAAACAATGCCGGTACTGCAGATGACGGTGGGGTTATCCTCGACAGCGACGTCTTTAATAATAATCGGTTCACACTTGAGAATGTACAGGTTGCAACAACCACTACCGATGTTGTTGATTCCAAAGAATGGCAAGGTTCAACTTATCGTAGAAACGCCTCGCTTGTTACAAATGGTGTAACAAAGAATGATGATACGACCACGACCGGCCGGTTCCTTAACGTAGCGAAAGACTTTGGGGATCTTGCTTCTAAGAAGTTCTACAAGTTCTCATTCTTTATTCAAGGCGGATTTAACGGGGTTAATATCTTTAATGAAGACAAGGCAAAGCTTCTTGATCCTGCAGTTAAGTTTGAGATGGGTGATGTAACAAATCAAGGTGGTACCAGCGGACCAACAGTCGCTGCATACCGCAAGGCAATTGACATCCTGAAAGAGAAGTCAGATGCTGAAATTCAACTTCTTGCGATTCCTGGCCTCCGCCAGACTCAAGTCACAGATTATGCTATTGATGCCATTGAGGATCGCTTCGACGCGGTCTACATTATGGACATTAAACAATTTAATTCTGTTAATGTTGAAATCACCGGTTCTTCATCAGGTCAGCCTAATGTAACATACACAGTTAATGACTTTAAGAGTAGAGGCATTGACTCAAGCTTTACAGCGGCATACTTCCCCGATGTCATCGTCACCGATCCAACTACTAATACCAACGTACAGGTGCCACCATCGGTTGCGGTTTTAGGTGCGTTTGGTCTTAATGATTCTGTGGCACATCCTTGGTTCGCACCTGCTGGCTTTGCAAGAGGCTCGCTTGCCGCAACAGACGTTCAAGTTAAGACCAACAGGGCTAATTTAGATAATCTATATGATGCTAGGATTAATCCGATCACATCATTCCCTGGAATAGGTGGCCCGACAATCTTTGGCCAGAAAACCCTACAGGCAGCCGAAAGTGCGCTGGATCGTGTAAATGTTAGACGCCTATTGATTGAAATTCGTCGCAAAGTCAGAAAGGTTGCAAACAACTTTATCTTTGAACCTAATAGGGAAGCAACCCTTGCAAGGTTCTCAGGTGCAGTTAATCCTATTCTCACTAGGATTCAACAGCAGCAAGGTCTGGATCGCTTTAAGGTGCAGATTGATACCACAACAACAACTCAGGCTGATATTGAGAATAACACAGTTAGGGGTAAGATATTCTTACAACCTACACGTTCGGTTGAGTTTATCTCACTTGACTTTGTGGTTTCCAATGCTGGCGCTGAGATTTAATCAGAGAAGATGATACTTATCGTTAGGAGAAATTAAGAATGGCAGAAACACTTTCAGTTACCGACATGCTTCCGAACAAGTTCGAGCCGAAACGCCAGTTTCGGTGGGTGTTCGCTATTGAGGGACTCGACGCATTTTTACTAAAAACAGCAGCGCGTCCGTCTGTATCAACCGAGGAGATTGCGGTACCTTTTATTAACGCAACTCGTTATATTGCAGGTAAGACAACCTTTGAAACAATGGCAGTTACATTGCATGACCCAATTGCACCATCAGGCGCACAGCAGGTAATGGAATGGGTTCGTACACACTATGAATCTGTTTCAGGTCGAGCTGGTTATGCAGACTTCTATAAACGAGATTGCCAGCTTAAAATGCTTGATCCTGTTGGAACTGTCGTCGAGTTGTGGGATATTAAAGGTGCATTTATTACAGCAGCTTCATTCGGTGATCTTTCATATGATTCAAGTGATCCAGCTGAAATTTCGTTGACACTTCGGTTTGATAACTGCGTCTTGCAATTCTGATCAGGATGTACCATGGTGCGCATTACAGAAAGACAACTTAGAAGAATCATCAAAGAAGAACTTGTCTATTTGTATGAAGAATCTTCCATGGACGTACCTAGCGGTGAAGGCGATGACTCTGAAGAAGAAGAGGAAATTGTCGCTGACGAAGGTGGCGACGAAGCCGCTGAATCAAAAGCATCACTAAGATTAAAACTTATAGATCTTGCAAAGACATTGCCAAAAGCATCAGGAATTGCAAAGAAAGAAGTTGAGATGTTGGATAGGTTTATTACAGCTTTGCTAAATACCGCAAATTCAGGTAATATTGCAACAGGCCAGATTTCAACTTCTCTTGCTAGATCATTAGATAAGTTAGACCAGGCCTAGGCTTAAAAGCTCAATTATCTAAAAGCCCAGAATCTTCTGGGCTTTTTGTTTTTTGTGTTTACAATCACGTGAATTTGATATGTTTGTATAGTATCAGAGGTATAGATAAATGAGTAAAAAACAACGATCAGGTAATGCAGTTTTTGCTGATCAGCAGTCTGGAATTAAGAAAACGAACGTAATGAAAGAAGATTTTGGATTTGACGTACCTGTTGAGCTAGTGCCGCTTCCGTCAGGGGGTATTGTATATCCACTGGACTCACCGTTGAGTGGCCAGAATGCAATTGAGGTTCGTGCAATGACTGCAAGGGAAGAGGATATCCTTACCTCTAAGGCACTCATTAAAAAAGGTACGGTTATCACGCATCTAATTAAATCATGCCTTACAAATAAGGACATAGATGTTAAAAACATGCTGTCTGGCGACCGCAATGCGCTAATGGTCGGGCTACGCGTCACAGGTTATGGCTCAGATTACACATGCGAAGTTGAGTGCCCAGTTTGTGAACATAGATCTAAGCAGACGTTTAATCTCACTGATCTTCCTGTTAAGCAGCTTAAAATTGATCCTATTACTGAAGGTAAAAATCTATTCAGCTTTGAGCTTCCTCTTACGAAAAAGACTGTAGAATTTAGATTTCTTACCGGCAAAGATGAGGAAGAAATTATGATCACAAATGATCGTAAGAAAAAGTCTGGATTTACCGGTAGTAATCTTATAACGACCCGTTTAATGTACTGTGTGGCTTCCGTCGATGGAATTACTGACAGATCGAAAGTTTCAGGATTTATCAGGAATATGCCAGCTCGCGATAGCTTAGCTTTAAGAAAATATATGGATGAACATGAACCAGGAGTAGATATGAAGTCCTGGATGGATTGTCCTGGTTGCTATGATCAATCGGAGGTGAGGTTACCCCTAGGAGCCACCTTTTTTTGGCCTGACGCCGAATGATAAAGAGATTTATCTAGAACAGATTTTTTCGTTAATGTATTATATGGGATTTTCTTATACAGAGGCATATATGCTACCAATCTGGCAGCGTATATGGTTCATCACAAGGGTAGGCAAGGAAATCCAAAGTTCAGGCGACTCGAAAGCAGCTCATGATAATTCACCGGAAGCTAGGGCACTAACGGGAAAGCATAGGTCTCATCCTCCTGCTAAGCTCCGGAGGTTTAACTAATGGACGATAGCACAAAAGATCAAGTAGCAAAGTATATTCTTGGTGCACAAGGCGCAAGTCAGTCTTGGTCTAAAGATGTGTCATCAGCAGCACATGCATCGCGCAATCTTTATGTTAAACTACAAGATCAAAATGTTAGTATGGGTGATCTTGGGAGTACATTACGAAACAGACACGTCCATGCTGGATTTTTTGCCATAAAAAATGGCAAAAAATGGCCGTTCTGAGATCTGTTTGTAGTACCTATTTATTTGTTGAGGTACCACCATGTCTTCTGAAGACCGCGACCAGCTAAATATACAGACTGAAATAAACAAGGTCATTCAAGCGCGTAATGCTTTGTTGAGTAAGCAATCAGCAAGTCTTCAGAGCCAGGCTCTAATAGCTCGTGAATTATGTAACGCGCTAAAATGCAAGGACCTTGAAGGCATGGAGGACCGGTTAGGGTCAATTCGGGATGGATTGTCTGGCGCTGCTAGTAAAGCTGAGGATATGGCCGGCGGAATGCAGAACACCAGCAAGTTTGCAAGTACAGCATCTAAAGGTGCAAAGACATTGAGCTCAGGTCTTGTTACGGCAGCAGCCGCAATGGGTGCACTGGTCGCCGGAGCAAGAGGCTTTGTAGATGGTATCAAGGGAGGCATTGCACAGCTT
>ENA-ORXF01002292-ORXF01002292.1-marine-metagenome-genome-assembly--contig:-NODE-2292-length-11529-cov-5.772878_pt1 | contig 11529 bp, 10 predicted proteins | sample MGYA00237864_ERZ511476 | MGnify/ENA primary metagenome ERZ511476 (study PRJEB26306, sample SAMN06343908) | marine metagenome | isolation source: coastal waters | place: Atlantic Ocean: West Antarctic... | reverse complement strand
AAAAAAAAAAAAAAAAAAAAAAAAAAAAAAAAAAAAAAAAAAAAAAAAAAAAAAAAAATAACTTACTATTAAGAATTTAAAAAAATCTTAGCAATAAATAAAAAAAATGATACAATAAATTTATATATAAATATAATATTAAACTAGACTACTAAACACATCTGATGCCAAAGAAGTCATTTAGAAAATTGACAGGTTATGAATATGGTAATCAAAAAAAAAATAAAAGTGATGAAATGATGCTTCAAAGCAGTTATTCTTATTATGATGATGATGATAAAGCTCTTATGATGGATGAGCTCATGATGGATGAGCTCATGATGGATGAGTTTATTATATTTGAGGAAAGTGTTAAAAAAGAATTGGAAGATGAGAAAGATAAAGCCATCAAATACCATATGAATTTAACTTATCAGGTTCCAACTTCAAAAAGTGATTCAGTCCGGTTTTATGATCACATTCACACAGTGTGTTCGAAACCATTAAAAATACCTTATTATCAAGAAGCTTACAATAATGAGAACACGCACTTATATAAAACAGTATACTTGAACAGTAATAAATATGATACCAACGAATATTTAGGTAAACAAATTTTCCGTAAGGTAATCACGCTTGAAGGTTACACGTGTAACACATGTTGTGCCCAATCATCCTATTATACTCAACCAGAACTAACCCCTAAGTTGACATGGTTACCGGAGTATCGGGGTAATATGCATTTTCTAGGCAAAGAGTTTGAAAACCTAGATTTGTCTAATGGACTTATTATTAATGTTGAATACTCAGATGAGTATGATAGTCCGATCCGTTTGCGTAAATTCTTTACAACACGAACACGTGAAGATTGGATGTCTTCGGAAGAATGTTGTCCGTGTCCGTGTTGTTCTTATGATCCTTATTATAATTGGTCAGTTCATTTTGATTATTGTTCGGATTGCTTCCACGAAAGCTTTCCACTTCCAATTGCAAAGATGAAATTATTTTATCATACATTGTTAAAACAATTTAACATATGCTGTGACTTAGAAAAACAGATTGTTATTTTGCTTTTGTGAATAATTAAAATAGATAAATGATAAGTAAAAATAAATTATATAAATTAAAAATTAAAAATTAAAAATTAAAGATATTGTTAATATTAAGATAATAAATTTAACTTATAATAAATTAGAATTAATATTAATTAAATTTGTTTTAGAATTTTTTAATAAATAAGAATTAGAAATTTTTAATAAATTCTAATTTTTTATCATTAATATTATTAATGATTTCATACAAGGTTTTAATTTCTAATAATGATATTTTAAGAACATCACTATTTATTTGTATACATCTTTCAATTTCTTTTAAATTTTTCATATCTAAATTAGATATGTTACATATTAGTTGATTTGGAAATATAAAATAATCCTCAAATTGGAAAAACTCTAAATGAATTACTCTAAAATTATCCTTTATAATATCATTTATAATTCTATTTCCGGATAGAGAAGCCTTATAAATTAGATTTACTTTTTCACACAATATAATAATATTTTCATATAACTTACTTTCTTTACTAAAAAGCATATCATCAAATCTTTTTGGTTCAATATAAATCGATTCTAATATTTCACTTATTGTAATAATATTATTATTTATAATGAATTCCTTTTTTTCAGCATCTTCAATCAATGAAATAATATTATCCTTAAAATATGTTGTAATAATCTCTTCACGTGCGATGTCTATTCCAAAAAAATCATAATGAACACTTGGTAATTGATGAAAATCTGAAAAAACCGAACATTCTTTCCTAATTAATTGAACAAATATCTTTAACCAGTGTTCTGATACATTCAAAGAATACCATTCATAAATATTTTGATTTTCATCAAAATCAAATCCTTTCATCGAAATTGTAATTGGAGCATTTGAAAAATAATTTGATAATGAATCTAATGAAATAATAAAAGCCTTCTTACCTTCGCAAAAAATGTCGATTCTTCTTTCCATCTGGATTTATAAACTTAATTATATGTAATAAATAAAAATCATTTTTTTTAATGATATACCTATTTATTCTTAATTTATTCTGAATTTATTCTAAAATTATTTTTAATTGGATTCATATATAATTTTTATAATCTATTTTATTTATAATATTTAATTATTATTATTATTATATTTATATTTAATCACTTAAATCTAACATTCTGCACTTCTGTTAAAAGATAAGATTAAAGAACCCATATCAGTTGAACACACTCCTTTAAAATGTATCCCGAGCTTTTCCTTTATACTCTTATACATGAATGAATTATAATCATTTGGTGAGTGTAGAGTATAATAGTAACAATTTTGTTTTAAATTTCCATTTTGTTGTCTATCCTGATATCTAACAATTGAAGTATTATTAGTGTTATACAAACAAATATATAAAACAAGACAAAAAATCACAATCCAGTGAATAATGATAATATGATTTGTAATAATAAATCTTTTAATTTTATGATAATTATTATTTTTCAAATTCTTTTCAAGGTCTTCAATTCTTTTAAGTAAAACCTCGTTAATTTCGGTTGCTTGAACTATATGGGTCATTGTTCATCTAAATTTATTATTTAATAAATTTAAATCATTTTTTAATTATTATTTAAATGAAAGATATTAAGTAAAGTAAAATGTCAGAAAGACCTTCGTGGGAGGAATACTTTAAGCAAATTGTTGAATTAACCGCGACGCGTTCATCTTGTAATCGTTTACATGTTGGGTGTTTATTGGTAAAGCATAATCGTATTATATCACAAGGATATAATGGTTTTTTATCAGGTTGTCAACATAAATCAATAATTGTAAATAATCATGAACAAGCAACTGTTCATGCAGAGCAAAATGCGATAACTGATTGTGCGAAACGAGGTGTTAGTACTTATGGATGTATAGCATATATAACACATTATCCGTGTATAATTTGTTATAAATTATTATGTGCGAGTGGAATAAAGGAAATTAGATATATAAATGATTATAAGAATGATGTAAATATAGAGAAAATTTCATCAGGTGTCAAAATTATCAAAATTTATTAATATATTTAAATATGTTTTATATATTAATATATATTCGAATAAAATGGCAACAAATACTGTTGAAACAAATATAAAAGAGTTCAGAGAAACTTTAGAATCACATCAATAAGATTCAGTTAATAAAAAAACACCGAGATTATTTATAAGGACTAGACAAAATTAGAATACCAATCAGATAGAATAATTGAAGAAGATGACTACGAAGATGACTACGAAGATGACTACTAAGATGACTACTAAGATGACATTGACCGTTGGGAAAACAATGACAAATATTAGAAAAAAAAAATTATTTGAATATAACTAACTTAGTTATTTAAATATAACTAATTAAATAATTAGATTATAACTAACTTAGGGACTTTAAAAATAATATATTTTAAATATATAAATTATCAAAGTAATTAAAAATTGATTTTATAATATAAATAATAAAACATATATCATAATGAAGTTTTATTTAACAAATTCATCAAGTCCCGACAATATCATTAATATTTTAAAAACAGGAATACTTAAACCTGGTGGTGGTGAGGGTATGAGTACAAGTAATGAATATAAAAGTGAGTATTTATATTTTGAATTAATCTTTTCAACATTTTCAAGGAAAGCACATGGTAATTGTATTTATTATGATTATCATATATTAAAAGATTATGATTTTTATTATACTGATAATTGGGGTTTTTTAAATGATAATAAATCTTTAGGTAAGAAATTTCCAAAAAAAAATATTTATAAAGAATTAAAACTTTTAGAGAAAAAATGGATTAATAAAAAGAAGAAAGGATCATATAGTTATCAATTCGTAACAAAATTAAGTATACCAATTAATAAATATATTCGATTTGTATCTAATCCAATGTTCATATATCCGCCTTGGATATCAAAAGCAAATTTAAATTTTAATAAGGAAAAAAAAATTATTGAATTATTATTAAATAATAATTATAAAAATGGAAAATTATTGAATTATTATGATAAAATATTTTATAATGAATTACAAGATGATTCACTCCATATAAATAATATAATTAAATCAAATTTAGTAAATCTTCACAACATATTATTTAATAAAAAATGATATATAATCTTTATTTATAATATTCAAATTAAAAATCAATATTTAAATTATTAATATTATTCATGTTTTTATATTATTTAAATTAATACTATTTTCATCACCAGAAAAATATATAAATTATTATGTGCGAGTGGAATAAAGGAAATTAGATATATAAATGATTATAAGAATGATGTAAATATAGAGAAAATTTCATCAGGTGTCAAAATTATAAAAATTGATTAATATATTTAAATATATTAATACATATTCAAATACAATAGCAACTAATTCAAATACAATGGCCACAAATACTGCTGAAACAAATAGAAAAGAGTTCGAAAAAACTTTAAAAATATTAAGTCTATCTGAAGAATTATCAGATTCAAAAATAATATACCATCAATTAAAGATTCAGTTAATAAAAAAAAAAAAAGAGGCATTGATTTATGAATTTAATTTACAGAAATGTAAATCAAAATTATTAGAACAAGATGAAGATTATTTTAATAAATGTTTAGAATGGGTAAAATCATCTTCGAAATCTAATAAATGGATAGATGATTATATTAGTCATGCTTGGATTAATATTAAAACTAAGAAATGGATAATTTTTGAACCTGAAAATAGAGGTGAATCTAATTTTATGAAAGGTAATATAATGTGTGATGTTGAACCAATAGAATACAATCCGTTTAGTGGAGATTATCACAATGATTGGGAATGTTTTGATTTAAATTCAAAAGATATTGTAGAGGGATTTGATATTACTAAAAACGCCGAGATTATTTATAAGGACTGGGCAGAATTAGAATACCAATCAGATCGAATAATTAAAGAAGACGACTACGAAGATGACATCGACCGTTGGGAAAACAATGACAAAATCCCAACATTTTTAGAAAATATTACACAAATATTAGAAGAAAATAATTATTTGAATATAACTAAGTTAGTTATATTCAAATTTAACTAATTAAATTTAACAGTCATTAAAAAACTAGAATATTAAAAAACTAGAACATTAAAAAACTAGAATTTATTATATTAAATTTATTATATTAATTTAATAATTTTAAACAAATCATTTGTTTAAAATTAACAGATGCACTAAACAAACTGATATTTATCACATTTTTCAAAATAATCCTTATCTGGTAGGCGAATCTGATGAATGGGATTACGACACATTGGGCATTTTGTTCCTTGATGATTCTGATTCTGATATTCATACAATTCCTTAAAACATGTGACGTGTAAAAAATGATTACAGTCAAATTCTAGCATATTTATACGTAAATTAGTGTCACAACAAATCGTACATTGAACAAACAATTTTTTCATCTGGTTAATCCAGATATCAAAGGCTCTCTTCAAACGAAAAGGTCTTATCTTTTTGAGAAGTGTTTGCCGAGTATGTCTTAATTTCAAGGCCTTAAAATGTCGTCCTAAATAATATTGTTTATAAAATAGGATACGAGATTTATTATGAAAACGGAAACACTCTTCCTCTATCTGTAGTGAATATATAGTCAAATTTTTCCAGTTCTTAAAAAGAATGTTTAATCGATTTATGGTTTTTTTATAATAAAACATACGTGCGCGTGATGTTTTCTCATAACTGATAATCTTCAAAATCTCCCATATCTTAAATACCTTTTGTAATAGGTTTTTTTTCATTAAAATAACGTGCGTATACCAATAATTTTCAATTACCAGAGAAGCAGATTTTTTGATAATTTTCATTTCATCAACAAAAATACACCATCTCTTAAATGTTTTTTGTAATCGGTGTTTGCATATAATCTTATATGCATAGAAATATAATCGCCAAATTCGAAAAATGATAGCTTTCGATTTACGAGCACGTCGGATATAATCCACATAAGCTTCACGTTGAAGCGATTTACGACATACTATGCTATATTTCTTTTCACGCTCAAGTTGAACAATGGACTTTCTATCGATATAGCGATGCTTATTATATTTATGATTCTTTTTATAAGCGGTGTGTAAAATTACATTGTCAACAATCTTATCCGCCAATTTTGCATTCTTCTTCGCCTTCATCAGTTCTGTAGCCTTCTTCAGTTCTGTAGCCTTCTTCTTTATCGGTTTCATTGGTTTTTTATCCACATTTGAAGATGCATAATCACGCGTTTCTTTCAACTCTTGTATGGCGTCCACATGTCTTCGTAATTTGGTTGCATCTTCATCAGTAAGTTTTCCTTTTATCCGTTTTCTTTCCTCGAGTTTCCGGATTTGTTTCATTGCTTTTCTTTCTGTCTCTCTTGTCGAAACATCCACATTGTCGTCACAAAATACGTGTAAATCTGTGAATGGCATTTTATTTCTGATAAGAAAGACTCGTATATCATATAACAATATTATTCGGAATACTTGTATCATTTTTTAATTAAATCATACAATTCCCCAAAATAATAATATTAAAATTGTTGATTTATATACATTAAATATAACTAACTAATTAGTTTATAACTAATTAGTTAATTTTAAAAATAATATATTTAAATATATAAATTATTAGTAATTATATAAATTATATAAAGTATATAAATTATTTAATAATTATTTAATAATTAAGAATGTTTTTTATCAATTGATAATTGAAAATAAAAAATAAAAAATAAAAAATGTTTTTATCAATTGATAATTGAAAATAAAAAATGATATATAAATTTTAATTTATAATATTCAAATTAAAATGGCAAATATTGAAAACACTATTCAAATTAATGATAGAAATATTATTACTAATGATAGAAATATTATTATTAATGATAATATTAATCAAGGTATTTCGATTAGAGAAGCAAGTGATTATTTAAGATACGAATTATATAGAGAAGATGATTCGCATATTTCCGATGAAAATTTGATTACATATATTGATATGAATCTCGAAAGATTTGGTTTCCAATATGAAAATACGCGAAATTATATTCTTAATGAAATCCGCTCAGGTATATCATTTTTGAGATTAGAAAGATTAACTAGAATCTAGATAGTCATTTTTAATGAACTATTCTTTTTATATGTATATGTTTTTAATAATTTATTAATGTAATTATTAAAATTCTTATTATTAATAGAGTGATTGTGAAATAACATAAATTTATCTTTATCAATATTAAACAAATAATTGCTTTTAATATTTAATAAATTATTTAGATTGTATAAATAAATTCCTTTTAAAATAAAATAACTATAAACAGATGTTTTTTCTTTAAATTCTTTATTAATATCAAAACTTTTAAAGTTATAATATTGTAATATTTGTTTAATTTGATAAATTGTAAATAAACGATTTTTTTCAATTAAATCGATTAAATTAATTTTTTTATTTTCAATTGATCTAAAACAACAATCATATATCATTGTTCCTAATTCGTTATATGCTTCGTGACACTTATGTTCTGTATGAATAGTCATATTTGTATTACATTTTGTATTAAATAAAAATCTATCAAAATCGATACAATGAAATAATTCGTGTATAAATACTTTCAAAGATTCTTCTTCTCTAAATATATAAATTTTATTAAAATCTACATTACTCATTCCTGAATTAATTTCATTTTGACTTAAAATTTTAAAATTGTTAGGGAATCTTTTTTTAAATTTAGTAGGTATATAAGTAAATGTAAAGTTATTATTAATATTAAAACATTTAATTAAACAGTAAAAACGATTAATCATTTTTTGCAAATCATTTATTATTTTATTTGTTATATTCTTAACAAATAGATATATGGTTAAATGTGGTAATTTAATAATATAGGTTTTTGTATGTTTTTGTATATCATTGTAAATTTCATTTGAAATAAATTTATTATTATTGATAGATTTATTTGGAGTTTCTTTTAATTGAAAATTAATTTTTTTATAATGAGTTTCTAATAAATTATTTAAATTATAGAAATAATCTTTATTTTTTGTTTTTATTTTTTCCATTATTAATATATTAATATAAAATTATCTATATTTCTTCAATATGTTCTTTAATATGTTTTTTATCATCGATTAAATAAATATAATTCTAATTTTATAAAAAAATGAAATATAAATATAATTTATTTTATTTAAGATAAATGAATTATATAGAGCATAATTTAATCGCGATTCCTATTCAACTAGAATATAAAGATAATAAAAAATTCTTCCAACCTTTAATTGATTTTAAAAATATAAAGACCATTCAGGATTTAGAGGATAAAATTAATGAGAAATTTAGCTGTTCTATTGATGAATATTATTCAAAACATGATAACTTTGCATTATTAACAGGGAAGGTTAACAATATAACTGTAATTGATGTAGATGACCCGGCTAAATATGAACAATTATTAAAAGAATTAGAAATTGAAAACATTTCTGAAGTAAAAACAATTACAAATAATGGATATCATTTATATTTTGAATATGATCCTGAATTAAAAACAAAGTCTAATTATTTAAATATTAAATTAGATGTAAGAAATGATGGTGGATTGATAACAATACCGCCTTCGAGTTATGAAAAAGATGGTCAAATGATTGAATATATTTATGAAGAAGGAACTGAAGAAGAGAATATAAAAAAGATTAAAAATTTAGAAAAAATTGAAAAAGAATTAAAAATATCTTTAATGAATGATATTAAAAAAATGCCGATAAAGATAAAAATCGATAAAGAAGTATTATTCTTAAAAGAGAAATTGCAAAATATAAAAGAATTACTATTACCAATTAATGATAAATTGAATGATTATAATTTATTATTTCAAGCAATAAGTAGTGTAAATAAGTATTTGAACGGTCATGTAAAAGGATTAAATTTATTAATCAAAATATTTAAAGGATTAAATTATGTAGATGAAATCGAAACAATATGGGATAGAGTTGATTTAGAAAAAGCGGGAGATTTAAATAAATTAATTGAAATTGTAAATAATATTAAAATAAATTCAGAATATTTATATGATAATATTGATAATAAGATATTATATCAGTATTGCAAAATGAATGATTTGAATGATATAATGTGTTATCTGAATAAATATTATTGTATTATTACATCATCAAATACAGGTAAAATATTATATTGTGAGAAAACATATAAACAAGGGAAATTAAATAGTTTGCAAATAATCACGACAAGAGATAATTTTATAAATAAAATCCCATCAAGTTGTAATATATGTATAAATCCGGAGAAAAAAAAATATCAACCCATATTATTATATTGGTTAGACTCGATTCATCGTAAAGAATATAGAGATATTGAGTTTGAGCCAAACTCAACAAATAAGAATAAATTAAATTTATTCCTGGGATTTAAGCATTTCGAAGTGGAGGATTATAAAGTTGATGAATTAATAATTACTAATATTTTATATCATTTAAAATATATTATTTGTAATAATAACGAAGAAGTGTATGAATTTATGTTAGATTGGTTATCATATATTATTCAAAAACCAAATGATAGAATGGGTATTGCCATATTATGTAAATCAGAACAAGGAACAGGTAAAAATTTATTTTTTGAAAAATTCATTGGAGAGAATATAATTGGTATTCATTCTGCTTGTTATGAAGCGAGTCAAGTTGTTGGTAAATTTAATAGTTTAATCAGTGATAAAATTTATATTGTAATTAATGAAATTGAAGCGGAAGGTGAATTAATTAAGACAAGTAATAAAATGAAGTCATTAATTACTGATAAAACCCAAAAATTAGAGAAAAAGGGGATTGATGCAATTCAAATTAATAATTATTGTAATTATGTATTGTTAACTAATAATAATAATGTAATTAAAGTCGAAGAAGGTGATCGGAGATATTTATGTTTAGAGGCATCATCATGTAAAAGAGGAAACTCCGCATATTATAAGAAACTTGCTGAAGATATTGATGATATTAAAAAGGGTGAATGTTTTTATCATATGTTAAAAACCAGAGATTTATCAGGATTTAATCCAAAATCAAACAATATAATTCCAATGACAGATTATAAAAAAGAATTAATATATGTATCGAAACCAAAGATAAAGAAATGGTTTGAAGATTATTTAGAAAATCAAAAGACAGGAACAAAATTAGAATATTCTATAAAAGTAAGAGAATTATATCAAAAGTTTAAAGAGAGTGAATATTTTAATAATAGTGGATTTGATACTTTTCAAATGCAAATAGAGAAATATAATCTTAAAAAAGAAAACGGTTATTACAAATATAAATTAGATGAAATATAAATTAGATGACATATAAATTAGATATTCTATATTAATTATATTAATTATATTCTATATAAATTATTAGATTACATTAATGATTTACTTATTATCTTTTATAATCAAAAACTAATTACTACCTATATTAATTATATTAATTATATTAATTATATTATAAATAATATAGTAAATACAATGGGTGCATTTTTTAGTAGTATATTTCCTCGAACAATATCATTAACAAAAACAAAATCACTAACACTTCCAGTGAAAATAAAACCAACAACATTAGCAAAAGCAGCGAAAGGTTCAAGTAAAAATAGGGATGCTACGACAACAGGTCACGGATTAACAAGAGAAGGAACAATACTTGAAAATATAAATGAAAATGAAAATGAAAATGGAAATGAAAATGGAAATGAAAATGGAAATAATGGAAATAAAAATGGAAATAAAAATAGCTTAGTTTTAAAAAAATTTAATAAAATTGAAAGAAGTGTAAATAATTTTAACGAACAAATTGAAGCATATATTGAAAAATTACGTATTTTTTCATTTAGTTGTTTAAAAGAAATTTTAAAAGATGTACATCAAGATTCTAAGGAAGAATATAATAAAAGAAAGATGTATTCTGATGATGCATCTGGACTTCATAGAACATTAAATAATAATTTAAAAACTATGAAGAGTAAGTTTGAAAAGGATTATAATATAAATGCTAATCATGCATTAAGTTTAAAAAAAAGTATTGAAACAAATAAAAATAATAAAAAGAAACAAAAAAAAATAAATAATGATTTAAAACAAAAATTAAGTGAATTGATAGAAGAAAAAAAACTGGAAGAAACAGAATTGATTGAATTGAAAACAAAATTAGCTAATAATCCTTCGAATAATGAATTACAAAAAGAAATATCTATAAAAACCACAAATATTAATGAATTAAATCAAAATTTAATTCAAATACAAAAAAAAAATGAAAACCAAAAAAATAAAATAATAAAAGTCAATCAAACTTATTTAAAAAAAATAAGTGACCAGAAAACACATATTTTAAGTCCTAAACAAAAAAAATTAGAAGAAACAAAAAAAGAATATCAAAAAATAGTTAATAAAAAACAAGAATTAAAAAAAAAAAAAAAAAAAAAAAAAAAAA
>ENA-ORXF01002291-ORXF01002291.1-marine-metagenome-genome-assembly--contig:-NODE-2291-length-11529-cov-6.570992_pt1 | contig 11529 bp, 14 predicted proteins | sample MGYA00237864_ERZ511476 | MGnify/ENA primary metagenome ERZ511476 (study PRJEB26306, sample SAMN06343908) | marine metagenome | isolation source: coastal waters | place: Atlantic Ocean: West Antarctic... | reverse complement strand
AAAGTTATTACAGAGAGATCCCCATGTGCAGAGGAGATCAATTAAATGAATAAGATGATTGGGCACAATAACCCGCCAAAAGAGAGGAAAACTGATTGGAAGTCTATCTCTATTAACAAGTGGGAGTACAAAAGTATTGTCCAATGCCAGGAGCATATCCAAATGATCAGAGATATCTACGCCGCACTAGATAAGAAACCAAGTAGGAAGTTAAGCATACCAGACACCATATCAATTCTAACAACAGATTATTTCGTAAATCATATCTGTCCTGCCTACGACGATAAGGGAAAGAATGTTTATGAGCAAACACTAAAGCAAATAAAAAAGGAGAGTAAATCAAAATGATATCCTCAAAATATCACACAGTATCAATACACAAAAAGAGTTTCAAAGAACTCCAAGACATACAAAAAGTTTTACCAATCAGGGCAAGTCTATCGCAGACAATAGATTGGTTAATACAAGTCGGGCAAAAACAAATCAACCTAACCAAAAGTGAAACTAATGAAAACACCACAAGAATACATAGCAAATAAATATCCAATCATTCCCTGTTATAGAAACCAGAGAAGACCTATCGGAGACGATTGGGAAAACAAACCAACGGGACAGCTAGATAGATTTAGTCCTGGAGATAATATTGGAATACATCTTATAGATCTAATTGATATCGATGTAGATAATATTGTTTGCCATAAATTTTTAAAAAAAATCAAGACATTGGGTTGCTCCGTTTACGGCAGGTCCTCTAACCCAGAAAGTCATTTATTATTTAAGGGTGAGAAATTAGAATATAAAAAATATCTAATGCACAAATCTTTAGAGCTCTGGTTTAAAGATCATAGAAAAAAAGCAACTATACTAGAAATAAGATCTGGCAAAGGATTACAATCCATCGGTCCAGGATCTCTAGTCGATGATGAAGAGGTTCGTTGGGATAGAAATATTGAGCCAACAGAATATCCAGGAGATTTAAGAAAAGATATTGATCTTGTTGTATTCGCAACAATGATCTCAATTATATATCCAGGTAAAGGACAAAGAGATGATTTCTGTTATGCCATTGCATGCCTATTAAAGAAGTGGGGAAATTGGACCGAGGAGAAAATAAATACTTTCATCTTGGAAGTTGCAGAGGCAAGTGAGCCGAAAGAAGATAGAGACAGAGATGACAGAAGAAATAACTTTGGAACGAGGGCCTACAAAGGAAACACAGCAAAAGGATTGCCCACTCTAATAGATCAAATGAGTTTACCAGGAGAGGGAGTAAAAGATATTTTTAAAGTTGTTGGAATAACTATTGGTCAAGAAAACCAAGAGGATAAAGAAAAGAAAATTACCAATCTTAAAATGTATGATTGGAATGATTATAAAAATCTAGATATCAAAGAGCCAGCGTTTATTATTGAAAGATTATTTAAAACTAAATCTATTAATTTTATATCTGGTCCTAAAGGTAATGGTAAAACAGAATGGACACTTGGACTTACAGATACAGTTTCTAAAGGTGGAAAGTTTCTAAATTATACTGTCACCGATCCATGTCCTGTTATTTATATAGACGGAGAGATGGACGAGTTTGATTTGATTGAGAGAAGAATACCTTACACACAAGAGATAGCTCCAATGCCTAACTATTTTAGTATAATTCACTATGCACAACAAATAGATCAAACAATTCCAGACATTAAATTTGAGCATGGACAGAAGTTAATCCAGGACAAAGTGAATGAAATAAGAGAAAAAACAGGTAAGTCCCCTGTCCTTGTTTTAGATAATTTAAGATCTCTCTCAAACTATAAAGAAAATGATAGCGATGATTGGAGACCGATTGGAGTATGGCTTAAGAATTTAAGAGCTCTTGATTGCACTACAATAGTAATTGATCACCATGGAAAAGGAGAGAATGCAGGACCTAGAGGATCTTCATCTAAAACTGATTGGGCCAATGTTTCAATCTTTATTAAAAAAGTAGAAAAAGGAAGAGCCAAGGGAACCATGCGAATGGAAATTAAGTTTGATAAAGCTAGAGGCTTAAGACCAGACGAAACAGAAAGCTATGAATGTGAATATAATTTTCAAGGTCTCTGGACAATGCAGCAATCACAGACGGCACAAAGTGAAGAAACACTTCTAGGAATAATCTATGACATTAAAAGAACTGATAGATCTAAAATTAATAAAGAACATGCACAGATAGATAAGGACCTAGAAAAAGGAACTATAACTAAAAAGATCCACACCAAACTTTACAAAGCAATTAACAGAGAGCACAACACAACACAGTTAGAGATTGCAGATAAGGTTGGAGTATCAGTTGGTAAGTTAAACCAATTAATAAATGGATCCTTTGAAAATTACTTTAGTAAAAGAAGTAATGAAGAATATCTAAAATCAAAAGAAGCGTATGGAGAAATCATTGATGAAAAATCTATTGTAGAATTTAATGAGCTCGTTAAGAGATGGGCGGCAGAGAGAGAACATCAATATCCAACAGGATCTAAATATACTTACCAAGAGAAATATCCTAATGGAAATAAAATGCCGACGGAGATGTGGTTAAGAGACAATGCAACAGAGATAGCTCCAATAAGATTTAAAGCACTCGGACTAGCTTGGTCGGATTACTACAAGGTTGAACATGTCTTTAGGGGGATTGATGAGTAAAGAAGTTAAAACAAATTGGAAAATAAAGTTTAAAGATTACTACTCAACACCAGAAAAAGAGAAGCTTCTGAATAAACATTTGAGATTAGTATATGCAGAAAACCCAACAGCTTTCAAAGAAGAGATATTTGTTAAGCTAGAGAGATCATTAAATACAAGGAGCATAGATAACTAAACATGGCATTCAATATTAAAACCATAGGGAATAGAATGAATGAACTTACATTGCCTCAATTACATTTATTCATTCATTCATTTAGTACAAGGGTTGAAGATGAATAAGAACTACACTTCAATAAAAGGCCGTAAGCTACAAACACTTGTTAGAAACAAACTGTTAAAAGTATTCACTCATTTAAAAGAAAACGACATAGATGTTGCTAAAATAGGAGAGAACGGACCCGATATAAAACTCTCCAGAATTGCAAAGCGTTTGATCCCCTACCAAATAGAAACCAAGTCGCAGCAGAGAATGAAAACAATTTATTCCTGGCACCGACAGGCAAGTAAGAAAACAAATCTTGATGGCGTCGTAGTAATGAAATCCAATGGTAAAGATCCGTTAGTAGTTATTACTTTAGATTTATTTCTGGATCTGATAAAGTAGATGATAGCGTGCAGAAACCATGACCACCCTCTGTCCGTTGCAGAGGTAATTATGACAATATTAAAAGGCCAAGAAGAACTAGATCAATTCACCCTAACTCGTTCAGAGTATGCGAATAAGATAGAGAAATCGCCAAATGCTGTCCGTATGATGATGAGGCATGGCAAGTTATCTGGAGAATATAGATTTGATGGATCCAAATACTTATTTAAGTCGCCGACGAGACCGCGTGAAAGCTATGATAATGACCATGTTAATTCTATAAAATTGACCACCCCAAAAGCCAAGAAGATTAACAGAGGAAACCACTTTGAAGCTGATTATCCTAACGATGCTTTCCGTCTCCATAACGAGAGAAGAAAAGAACAGGCAATATTAAATAAAATCCAAGGCAAGTTTAAAAGTAAAGAACATGAATTGGAATATAACAAACTTAACAATGAAGCTCTGAAAGTATCTTTAAAGAATACTGAAAAGGAAGAGAGAAACAGTTTTACTCCACTTAAAGATTACGGCGGTCCCGTCGCTATGAGAAGAGGTCCACCAATAGAGATTGATAGTAGACCGAGCTATGACACTTCATTTAAACCTTTTAGAAAAAACTATTCTTACTATGATGATTTTAGTAATAGTCCATTTGATGATGGATCTGTTTCAATAGACTTATCCCGATCCCGCCCCGATGACACAGAGCCGCGATTTAAGGATAAAATACAGGAAGCAATTTGGAGACTAAAGAATAATAAATAATTTGCACGCCGCATTGACCATCTTGAAGTTCCTGGTTCCTGGTTATATAATTCCGATACATTAGTAAATACACTTTAGCCCTTTGATCTATGCCCATAGGTCAGAGGGTTTTTTATTTGTAATATTTTTTTGAGATATTTTTTCTATTATAATTTTTTTATTATATTTTTTCTGAATTAGTTTTTGACCGACTAGCTATGACTAGAACTAACTACTAAAGGTAAGATATAAGATACATCTAATTATATATGGGGATTGCTCCTCCATAAACGATAGCACAGCGTATCTCAATTGAGCCTCCTTTGAAGGCTGACCGAGGAGACGCAGTCTCCGAGGTCTTAATAGAACATAATACGAAGATAAGCTTATTTATCCACACCCTTATAAGTGAGGAAATAGAGTCTTTTTATAGTACGAACCATAGACTCAAAATGAACGATAAAGTTAATGCAATCAATAATAATCCGAGCTAAACTAGAGATACGACTAGAGACTTTAGAGATAAATCAAGTTTCTGGTGTGAGTTTGTTTGAATAAGCGTTGGTATTCCTAAAGATAGTAAGGGAAAAAAGGCGCTTAAATTAGGCACTTGAGGGACACACTACCTCACACTACCTCACACTAGTTCACACTAGATACGATCCAAAATCCTAGGTAGAAAGAATTAACTAATGTAGGGAGGGAATATGGATACAAAAATACTAGAGACTTCACTAGAGACAGTTGAGATAAAGCAAACTAGAGATAAGGTTGAACCGATCAGATTTAGAGATGAGACGATCAATAAGGTTAAGAAAGAAAACTACAATTTTGGCAAGAAGAGATTTAAATTTATTCCATTTAAAGTCTCAAAAGATAGTCATCAAAAAGGTTTAGTCCTAAAGATATTAAAAGGCACAGTAAAAGATAAACAAACGGATAAGGTGTTCTGTTTAAGATTTTGGTTTAGTGGTAGAGCCGATATGCATTGGATAGGAAAATACTCACAGACTTTCGGCACTACAGAATGCGATGATTATTTAAGCAAGCTAGTTAAAACTCACACCGATAGTAGAACCGGTTATTGGACAAAAGATCCAAATGAAACTGCAAAGAATAATAAGAGATTAGTTGATAAACCAGACACAACATTAACTGCAGGTAAATCACTCAACGATGTTATTGAGGATTATTGTAAAGGTGGATTTGAAAAAGATAATAGATTAGGCAAGAGAACATCTAAATCTTGTCAAATCTGGTTAAGATATATGGCCGGATATAATAACAGACAATTATTAGTAGAATTTGAAGATGATGATAATGGTGAAGCTGTAGCTAAATTTCTTCCAAACAAACATTTAAGAATTAATGCTCCAAGAGATTGGCAGGATCTATTTAGAAAATATCCACCTGGTCGTGGTGTAAAAAAAGATAGACATTATTACAACAGAAGAAAGAAGCAGACTTACACTATCACCGCTTCTAAAAACAAAGCAATTTATGATACGGATCTAGGTAAGAGTTTAATAGAAGATTTAAAACCTGGAGATCTGGAGCATTGGTTAGGTGATGTATCTTCTGAGACAATTAAAGAAAACTATTTAAAGGTGTTTATATCATTATGGATTTGGGCTCGAAAGAAAGGTTGGCTTGGAACAAATCCAAGTGCATGCCCTATATCTTTGAAAACTGTTTATATCAAAAAGGAATTGAAGAAATCAGATCCTTATAAAGATGTTGCATATAATGCAGATAATCCAGAAGATTTTAAAATCCTGAATATATTCTGGGAGAGTTGTGAAGAGCTATCTGAAGAATTTCCTTGGGCAGCAGAGTTGCATCAATTCTTATTACTCACAAGTATAAGAAAAGCAGAGGCCATGAAGTATAAAAAAGAATACATAAATTGGGAGAAGATGACTTATGTAGTTCCAAAAGGTATTTCCAAAAATAGAAAACTAAATAAAGTGCAGCCTATTACACCAGAGCTAGAGATATTGTTTCGAAATATTTTAAGTTTAGGAGAAAGATCTGGCTTAGAATATTACAAAATGAAAGATCACCCTTGGTTATTTGGCACAACAAAATCGAGTGCTGCTAAATATTTTAGTAAGGAGCACAAACAATCTCACAAGTCTCATTTAAGAACAGACGAAACTTACACTCCTAGGTTAAGAGGGTTAATGAGATACAAAGCAGAAAATCCAAATCTTATCTATGCACCCAAAGTATTGAGGAAGAGTTATATAACTTTATCTCAAGAGGTTCATGGAGGCAGAGCCGATATTACTGCTGAAACATCAAGACATGTAGATCTAGGCCAGATTGATAGATCTTACAATAAACCAAATATTGAAACTAGGAGAGCTTGGGCTTCTAAAGTTTCAAAGGTGTTTACTTTTGTTAAGAAAAGGAAAGCTTCATGATTAAAGGGCCCTGTTGTCTGAACTGTGAGGAAAAAAAGAATACTCCATATCCAATAATTATAGATCAGAGATCTGGTTATATTTGCCAGGAATGTTATAACTCTAACCTATGGGCAAGCAGGGACAACCAAAGATTTCATTCTTTGTTAAATTTATTATCGCATACAAGGTTATACAACTCAAAAAGAGATTTAACCTAACACCAAGAGCTGCTTGGTTAATGTTTTCAAAACAAAAAGGATTTAAAGATCTAATGCGAGAACACTATAAAGATAGAGCAGATTATCTTTTAGAAAATATCTTAGGTGCAGCAACCGATGATGGGCCAGATGGAAATATTAAAGATGCTAAAATAAACTTTTATAAAAATCATATAAGAAAAATAATAGAGAAGTTTCCAACATTAAAAATATATTCGCCCAAAGAATACAAAACCTATTTAGCTAAAATTAAGACCAATAAGACGATGGGCCTTGGATCTCTAAAAAATACCATCAAAAGGGTTCGTAAATCCTAACAACTAAATAATAAGTATCTCCTTTTTTTTAACCGAAAATGGCTACAAGAGTTTGGATATGCTTAATTATCATTTCACTAGCAAACTATTAACAACAGAGAACCTATTAAAGGAACTCCAGATAAGTATTTCAGAATTAGATTTCTGGAAAACACAGTGGAGGAAGTTACATCATAAACAATCTGGATCAGCTCTACCCTACTTAGATTGGAAGAAAGTTTCAGATGATCCTTGTTGGAATATGGGGCTAAGGTTGATCGGTAAAAAAGCATTGTACGATCCAATCATATTTCTTGAGTGGCTAAATAATAACAAATTAAAAAATAAACCAAGAGAGCAACGCGACTTACATTTAGTTGCTTTTGTTAATCGAAACTCTTCGACCAGACATAACACATAAATAAAAGGCAGATATGGCAAAAACAACAGAGAAAAGCAGATACAACAACATCGAAAAAATCTTACCTAGTGGCGGGCCGAATGAAGCTCCACTTGATATGAGTAATTTCATTCAATTAGCATCGGAATCAGCCGCAGAAGAACGAGATTTATCTGATTTTATGGACATGAAATACGGAGAAGCTTTAGATAAATTCTTAGAGAGTAATCCAGGCAAAACAGAAGATGACTTTATTAAATTAATTAGAATGCCCATGGAGGCCGGGGGTAAAGTTATAAAGTTTTCCGATTACAAAAAACCCCAAGTAAAAGAATTAGATCTAGCATCATTATTCACACCAGGAAAAACACTAGCTGAACTAACTGAATCTGAAAGAGCTGCAGTTTCTAATCTTTTAAAAATGACTTTCGGGAGAAAAGATTGATGGACAGTAAAACACTTCTTAAAACATTAAATAAATATGAAGATGGCCCCGATCTTAAAGAGGAAGATCTATTTGTTAAAGCTATCAGAAATTCATCAACACCTGTCCCAGGTTATATAGGTGGTGCAACTCCAGATCCAACAGTACCAACTAGAGCTGAAAGAATTGCGGGACAAAAACAGCTAGAGAAGTTAGCAGTTCAACCCGACAGCAGAGGCGTATTTCAAAAGGCAGTTGCAGCCAATGAAGCAGCATATAAAAAATCCCAACAATATCCAAATGAAGCGACACCAGAACAAGTAGCTAGACTTGCTTATAATATGGAAAAATCAAGACAGATGACAGGAGGCGATGGCAGATATGATAAAGCAATCATTAAGAAGAAAAAAATACCAGAAAAGCTATTCGAAAATATATTCGATAAAAATGGATTAAGAGTAAGTAAGAAAAAAATTAAACCCATTACACCCTACCCAGAAGTAAAATTTAATAACTACACACCATACATAGCACCTACTCCAGATCCAGAGAGTGAGAGGCTTGCTGCTAACTTTAGAAAAATAGTTGAAGACAGTGAAGATGCAAAAAGGAAAAATAAGTTTGCTGGTTTAGCAGGTCTACTTGGAGAGTTTAAGTAATGAATAAATACGAACTTAAATTTATGTTGGAACAAATGGTTTCATCTGTTGAAAAATTAACAGACACAACAGCAAAACTATCACTCCATATAGAAAACTTAAACACAGAGATTGAGAACAGAGCAAACACAATAGAACAATGGAGAGCTAAAATTGTGGAGAAGAATGACGAGATCTTAAGATTAAGGAAAGTTATTACAGAGAGATCCCCATGTGCAGAGGAGATCAATTAAATGAATAAGATGATTGGGCACAATAACCCGCCTAAAGATAGGAAAGTTAATTGGAAATCTATTTCACTTAATATTTGGGATCACAAAAGTATTGTCCAATGCCAGGAGCATATCCAATCAATCAGAGAAGTTTATGCAGCACTAGATGGCAGGAAAAGTAAAAAACTAAGTATTGCAGACACCATAGGAATTTTAACAACAAATTATTTCGTAGATCATATTTGTCCTGCTTATGATGGAACGAAGAACATATACGAACAACTACTAAAACAAATCAAGAGGGAGAGAAAACAAAAATGATATCTAAATATCACACAGTATCGATACAGAAAGACAGCTTTAAAGAGCTCAAAGAAATACAGAGAATTTTACCAATCAGGGCAAGTCTATCGCAGACTATTGAATGGTTAATAAGTGTGGGTCAGAGACAAATCAATCTAACTAAAAGTGGAAAAACTAATGAAAACGACACAAATAGACAACGCAAGACTATATAAAATCAGATTTAATGGATCAGATCAATTCTATCTGGCAGATCCAAATCAAGTAACAATCAAAAAAAATGGCGGCAAAAGATGGGGAGTTAAAAAGGAATTTTTCCTGAGCCTTGAGGCTTGCATAGAAAGCCATCTACATGGAACCCCATTAACAGATGGATATGGGAACACAGGAATTAAAGGCATTGTTCTACCACCAATAAGAAAATCAGACAGTAAATGTATTTGGGCTGCAATAGATATTGATGGAGAAGTTTATAACAATGATGATATTAAAATTGATCTACTTAAAAAGGTACAGGAATTAAAATTACCACTCGTACCATGCTTCTCAAAATCAAAAGGATTACATCTATATATATTTTTTAGTGAGTGGACAGATGCAGAATTAGTAATGGATATTCTACACACTTACCTGCACAAGTTAGGGCTACCACAAGATACTGAGTGTTTTCCTAAGCAAGCTAAATTAAAACCAACAGATACGGGTAATGGAATAATGCTGCCTTTTATGAAAGGTGTAGGCAATGATTTTATAAGGTCATTCAATGAAAAAAAAATTATTACTGGAGGACTAGATGAGTTTGAACTATCGATTGTTGATAATATCGTTAACGCTGCTGAAATAAAAATTGAGCTACCAAAACCAGAAGCAAAAACTGCAGCCAATAATAATAGCATTGATGGAGATGATGATGGTTTAACTAAACTAGAGATACTTTCACAGATAAAAAATAAGACAATAAAGCAGCACCCAAAAATGGGAGGTAAGTATCACAGTTGGATCCAGGTTGTTATAGCAAAAGCAATTAAGCAAGGTTACGGGGACAATGAAATACTAAAACTTATAAAAGAAGTACATGAAGATAAAAGAGGCTTGGATTATACTTATCCTGGAAGTTATCAAACACAGATAGATTACGCTAGAAGAGACACAAGATTAAATATTCCTAATCCTGGAGATACTAAGATATTAGAGGGCAATAGCTTCAACAATGCTCTTAACCTTGAAACAATCACAAAGAGTTATTGTTATGTTATGGCGAATGATATGTTTAATAAAGTGGGATCAGCAGAGTTCTATCAAGATAAACAACTAAACAACTTTCATAAGCATGAGGTGTTTATAGAAAAAGGATCTTTAACTAATAAACTTTTATCTAAAAAGGGATTTTTTAAAGCAGAAACATTTATAACAAGTGCAGCACACCCACCTGGATTATTAAACATTACTAGACCTGGAATGGTGCCACTTATAAATAAAGGGGTAGTTTTAAATATTTATGTACCCAATTATTTAACTCCAATAAAAGGAGATGTTAAATTCATAATAGAATTCTTTATCTGGCTGATTGGTGAGGACAAGTGGAAAATTATTGAACAATGGTTGGCGTTCATGGTTCAGCAGCCGGGTGAAAAAATGAAATGGGCCGTTGTCCTTGTGTCAGTAGTAGAGGGAGTTGGTAAGGGATTATTAGCCAGAGTGTGTTCAAGAATATTAGGTGCAGATAATGTTAATGAAAATGCTAACTACAAGCACTTAACCAATACCCACAATACTCTATTGATTGGGACGCAGCTTTTGGTGTTAAATGAGGTTTCTCTAGGGGATTTTAAAAGCAAACAAGAGGGAACTAATACACTTAAAAACTTCGTGGCTGATGATGTCTATTCTTGCAACTTTAAGAATAAACCGATGGTTAAATTACCCAACCTCACGAACATATTAATATTATCCAATGATGAAAGAGTTGTTGGAGCTCCACAAGGAGGAAGAAGATACTTCTTCTGTAACATATCAAAAACGGAGCAGGATATTATACAAAAAACTGATGAGGGGTTTTTTGATATAGCTTGGAAATTTGTAGATAGTGATGCAGGAGCAGCAGCTCTACTACACCATTTTAAGAATGAAGTTAAGATTACAGATCCAACTATATTTAAAAAGAGAGCTCCAGAAACAAATGATTTAAAAGAGCTAGTAGAACAAAGCAAACACCCAGTACAAAAGAAATTAGAGTTTGATCTATCAAGAACCGATGGTTATGGGAAAAAGATATTTTTAAATACTTGGTGTGGACTTGCAACATTTGATTGGCTGAATAATGAATTGCACACTAAAGATAAAGACGAAACCAAGCAATTCAATTGGGGTAGTTTTGGAGATGACGCTATCTATAAATTTTTATCCGCTAATGCTACACCTTGGAATAATGGAGACAACACCAGACAGATTAGCATCAATGGATTTAAGCAGAGGTTCTATATTTTAGATGATACCAAATGCCCAATACCTGGAAAGAGTTACAAAGATCTAACACCGAAACAAATTGAAGTTATCTATTTAAACTATTGGAGTATTTACAGAGAGATAGGAGATGAAGAAAA
>ENA-ORXF01002289-ORXF01002289.1-marine-metagenome-genome-assembly--contig:-NODE-2289-length-11529-cov-16.801781_pt1 | contig 11529 bp, 8 predicted proteins | sample MGYA00237864_ERZ511476 | MGnify/ENA primary metagenome ERZ511476 (study PRJEB26306, sample SAMN06343908) | marine metagenome | isolation source: coastal waters | place: Atlantic Ocean: West Antarctic... | reverse complement strand
TCACAGAAAGATTTCGCTGCAATCGCGGTACCTTTTTGGGCTGGTGCACAAGCGTCTAACGCTAGTTTAGGTAAGGCTTTTGCTGATAGCATCAAGTAATAGTTTGTATTGACTTGATATCGACCTAGTACTTAGTGCTAGGTCGATTTTTCGTGGCGTGATCATCAAGCTTGTCAACCGATACGATGGTAGAGATTTATCATAGTTTTCTCGCACTTTTGATACAGCAACCTATGATAGATTTTTTTAATTTGTAACTACGAGTTACAGTGCCTTTCATCAGTTTTACTGACGATAATGCATAACAATAATTATAGATAATAATAAGAGGAAGCCACCATGGCGACACAAACAACAGACATCGGCGAGTTGGATATTACCGATGAATTAATCGCTGAGCGGCGCGCCGAAAAGCCTGGAGAAACACCAGAGGACATGACGCCTTGGCAACGTCCCATTACTGCTTTTATAGACGTGCTGAATTTATGGATGGGGCGTATCATTTGCTTGGCCATTATTCCCTTGGTTGCTGTAATGGTGACCGAAGTGTTTTCTCGTGGCATGTTTGCTTTATTAGTCTCATATGATTTGGACGACCTGGCCCGTGCTGTAAATTTGGGCCCCACTACTTGGGTCTATGACGTCAGTCGTATGCTTGGGGGAGTCATATTCATGGCTGCAGCAGGCTATGCCTTAATGCGTGGTGTGCATATTCGAGCAGATTTCATCTACCGTAATTGGAGTGAAAGAACCCAAGCCACCGTTGACGCTACTTTATACCTTTTGTTCTATTTCCCTGCGATGCTGCTGTTCTTTTACAGCGCACTGGGCTTTGCTGGTGATTCTTTAGGCTTTAATGGCTGGGGTGAAGAGTGGGGTATTTGGGAAGATGCGAGTGCTGATTCGACCTGGGCACCCTATTTGTGGCCTGCCCGTATCTTTATGCCCATTGGTGCTGGATTACTTTTCCTGCAGGGATTCCCTGAGTTATTTCGTGCTTTTCATCAAATGGGTAAAGCAAGAGAAGCAAAGTTTCTAACCTTCTTCCCTTTTTATCTAATCGGTCTGGCGTGTGTTTTTGTATCCGTATTTTATCCAGATGTGTTGCCTTTAGGGGATTGGTTATCAACTTTACTGGGTGACGTTAATATTTCAAAACCGATGATTGGTATGCTCATGTTAGCTGCCATGTTGTTTTCTATTTTCATTGGTTTTCCGATTTCCTTTACCTTAATTTTTCTTGGTTTTGTGTTTGCCTCAATAGCAGGCAGTAGTAAGTTAGCTTTCTTCTTGCTGACCCTACAAGTCAATTCCACCATGATGAATGATCAGCTTGTCGCTGTGCCTTTGTTTATTTTTATGGGCATTATGATGGAACAAGCAGGGCTCATGGAGCGCTTGTTTAACGCTGTTCAAATGATGATGTCTCGGACTCGGGGCGCGTTGTTTGTGGCTGTGTTATTTGTTTCTATGATATTTGCAGCGGCGACGGGTATTGTGGGCGCCTCGGTGACTATTTTGGGCATTATGGCGGCTAAAACCATGAACCGCTCTAAATACGATGTGCGCTTATCAGCTGGTGCGATTACGGCGGGTGGAACCTTAGGCATATTGATACCTCCTTCCATTATGTTGATCGTTATGGGGCCTGTGTTGGAAGTGCCTGTGACCGATTTATTTCGTGCAGCAGTGCTTCCTGGCGTGTTATTGGCCAGTTTGTATATGATCTATACTATTGGCCGCTGCATGATTAACCCGGATCTTGGGCCAATTTTGCCTGAAGATGAGCAGCCAGAAACATCACCTTATTATGGCCTAGAAGTCATTTTGGTCATGTCTGGCTTGGGCATGTTTGTATTCTTGTGTGTGTTAGCAACCAAAGGCAGCTTGTCATTCTTCCCACTAGCAGGACTTGTGATTCCATTATTATGGATTGCGTTAATGTTTTGGGTGTTTAAATGGGCTCGCGAAGTTAGACCCAAAGGCTTCTATTTTTCTGACCTGTGGTATGAGTTCTTTATGGGGCTAGTGCCGCCCACAGTGCTCATTGCTTTCTCTCTAGGTTCTATTGTGGCAGGCCTTGCAACACCAGCAGAAGCAGCAGCATGTGGTGCTTTTGGTTCGTTGATTCTTTCTATAGGCTATAAAAAGTTTAGTATTGTTGGTGCTTATGATGCCTTAATTAAAACCTTAGAAATTACTGTTCTCATCATGTTTTTGGTGGCTGCATCAAACTTCTTTGGGGCGGTGTTCTCTAACCTTGGCACGCCACAAATGCTAACAGAACTGCTCTTGTCCTTTGACATGTCGTCTTGGGCCATGCTGTTTTTCATCTTGGCATTGATTTTTGTCTTGGGTTGGCCCCTGGAGTGGGTGCCCATCGTATTGATTATCGTACCTATCTTGCTACCCGTGGTAGAAACCCTAGACTTTGGTTTGAATCAAGCAGACTTGTTGATTTGGTTTGCCATACTGGTGGCGGTAAACCTCCAAACCGCCTGGCTGAGCCCACCTGTGGCCTTGTCGGCTTACTTCTTAAAAGGGGTAGTGCCAGAATGGGACTTAAAGGATATATACTTAGGTATGATGCAGTTTATGGTCATCCAGTTAATAGGCTTGCTATTAATCATATACTTCCCACAAATTGCTTTGTGGCTGCCTAACTACTGGTAACCAATGTCTCAAGGGGTTGTTATGGGTACTTAACTTCCCTTAAGTTGTCTTCAGTTGTCTTTTAGTTGCCATTGGGTTGGCAGAGACTGGTTACCATCAGTAACCTTGTGCCCAGTTTAATAGTTTTTGCGCTTAACTTGTCTATATACATAGCTATGTAGGCAAGCTAAGCGTTTTTTTAAATAACCATGGTGTTTAATTGGCCCCAAAGACTTATCTGGGCTAATCGAAATCACTAATGTGGATCTAAATCATTGGCTAATACTTTAGTATTCTATGCTCATGATCTTAGAATTCTAAAATCTTTGTCTTTATTAAACTCTAATTAGGTGTAACCGATTATGAAAATGACCACAGAAGAAGCGTTTGTAAAAACCCTACAAATGCATGGAATAGAGCACGCTTTTGGTATTATTGGTTCAGCCTTTATGCCTATTTCTGATATTTTTGAGGAAGCTGGCATTACCTTCTGGGATTGTGCCCATGAAGGATCTGGCGGTATGATGGCAGATGGCTACACTCGTGCCACTGGTAAAATGAGCATGATGATTGCTCAAAACGGCCCAGGCATTACCAATTTTGTTACCCCTGTTAAAGCAGCTTACTGGAACCACACACCCCTTTTGCTAGTTACGCCTCAGGCGGCTAACAAGACCATTGGCCAAGGCGGTTTTCAAGAAGTAGAGCAAATGGCTTTGTTTAAAGACATGGTTTGTTATCAAGAAGAAGTGCGTGACCCATCTCGTGTTGCAGAAGTACTTGATCGCGTCATTGCCAATGCTCATCGTTTCTCAGCACCAGCGCAAATCAATATTCCACGGGATATGTTCACTCAAATTGTGGATATTGATTTACCCACGACAATTGATTTCGAATTGCCTTCTGGTGGTGAAATGGCCATAGCAGAAGCTGCAAAATTGCTTTCTGCGGCTAAGTCTCCAGTGATTTTAAATGGTGCTGGCGTGGTATTAGCCGCTGGTGGTATCGCTGCTTCTATGGCATTGGCAGAGCGTTTAGACGCCCCCGTATGCTGTGGTTACCAGCACAATGATGCTTTCCCTGGCTCACACCCATTGTTCGCCGGCCCATTAGGCTATAACGGCTCTAAAGCAGGCATGCAATTAATTCAAGAGGCGGACGTAGTATTGGCGCTAGGCACACGTTTAAACCCATTCTCTACCTTACCGGGTTACGGCATTGATTACTGGCCAAAAAATGCCAAAATTATTCAAGTTGATCTAAAGCCTGAGCGTATTGGTTTAACTAAAGCCGTCACTGTGGGTATTGTGGGAGACGCGGCTAAAGTAGCCAACGGTATCATGGGACAGTTATCGGCTAACGCTGGTGACACCGATCGTGCCGCTCGTAAGGCACGTATTGCAGACACTAAAGCGGCATGGGACAGGGAACTGGAATCCATGACCAACGAAGAAGACGATCCAGGCACAACTTGGAACGAACGTGCCCGCGCTGCTAAGCCAGAGTGGTTAAGCCCGCGCATGGTATGGCGAGCGATTTCTTCAGTGATGCCTAAAGATGCGATCATTTCTTCTGACATCGGTAACAACTGTGCCATTGGTAACGCTTACCCAACCTTTGAAGAAGGGCGTAAGTATCTAGCTCCTGGTTTATTTGGCCCTTGTGGTTATGGGTTGCCTGCTGTAGTGGGTGCCAAAATCGGCTGCCCAGATACCCCTGTTATTGGTTTTTCTGGTGACGGCGCCTTTGGTATTGCAGTCACTGAGCTTACTGCCATTGGCCGTGATGAGTGGCCAGCTGTGACCATGATTGTGTTCCGTAACTACCAATGGGGTGCAGAGAAGCGTAACTCGACCTTATGGTTTGACGATAACTTTGTGGGCACTGAGTTAGATGAGAACGTAAACTATGCTGCCCTTGCTGAAGCCTGCGGCCTGAAAGGGGTTCAAGCGCGCACTATGGATGAAGTGAGTTCTTCACTTAGCCAAGCCCTTGTAGATCAAGCTGCTGGTAAGACCACGCTGATTGAAATATTGATCAACCAAGAGCTAGGCGACCCGTTCCGTCGTGATGCTATGAAGAACCCAGTAAAAGTAGCTGGTATTAGCAAGAATGACATGCGCCCACAAAAAGGTGCATAAACTCTAAGTGTAATAAACGGGCCTCCATGCCCTGCATGGAAGCCCGTAGTTACGTTGTTATTAACCGAACCACATGCCCACCATTGATCCCACTGCAAGCCCTCTATTTTTTAACAACACTCCTCTAACACTATACCCCTATAGCGACCTGCCACAAGGGCAACATAATCAGGTATAATAAGGCGGATTTTTCTACCTAATATTAGACCCTAATCATGACAGCTATTCGCACTCGCATTGCACCTTCTCCTACGGGTGATCCTCATTTAGGCACCGCCTACATTGCACTCTTTAATTTAGCCTTTGCCCGCCAGCATGGTGGCGAGTTTATTCTGCGCATTGAAGACACAGACCAAGAACGCAGCACCCCAGAATCTGAGCAAGCCATTCTAGATTCATTGCGTTGGTTAGGCATTGAGTGGAGCGAAGGCCCGGATGTTGGTGGCCCCCATGGGCCTTATCGTCAGAGTGAACGCGGTACGATTTACGCCGATTATGCCCAACAGTTAGTAACGAACGGTCATGCGTTTTATTGTTTTGCCACCACCGAAGAACTCAATGAGTTGCGTCTTCACCAAACGGAAAACAAGTTGCCCATTGGCTATGATGGCCGTGGTTTAGACTTGTCACCCACTCAAGTGCAGCAGAGATTAGATGATGGCATGCCTTATGTGGTGCGCATGAAGGTGCCACGCCAGGGTATGTGTGTGTTTCAGGACATGTTGCGAGGTAGTATTGAAATCGAATGGTCTCAAGTCGACATGCAAGTGCTGCTTAAAGCAGACGGCATGCCCACTTATCATTTAGCTAATGTGGTGGATGATCATCTCATGGGTATTACCCATGTGCTGCGCGGCGAAGAGTGGATTAATTCAGCACCCAAGCATCAGTTACTGTATCAATACTTTGGCTGGGATATGCCGCAATTGTGTCACCTGCCGTTATTACGCAACCCAGATAAAAGCAAATTATCCAAGCGTAAAAACCCAACCAGCATTATGTATTACCAGCGCATGGGTTACTTGCCAGAAGCCTTGTTGAACTACCTAGGCCGTATGGGTTGGTCGATGCCCGATGAGCGGGAAAAGTTTAGCCTAGATGAAATGATTGCAGATTTTGATGTCAACAGAGTGTCATTGGGTGGGCCTATTTTTGACCAAGAAAAACTCTCTTGGCTTAACGGCCTATGGCTACGCGAAGACCTAAGTGATGCTGAGTTTATGCAGCGCATGCAGACCTGGGCCATTAATCACGATTTCTTAGCTCCCATAGTGCCCCTTATTAAGCCCCGTGTGGACAAGTTTAGTGATGTCTTGCCACTTGCTGGGTTTTTCCTTAGTGGCATGCTCAAGCTCACACAGGACGACCTAGGCAATAAAAACCTAGAGCCAGAACATGTGCGCAAAGCACTGCAGTTTACCCTATGGCGCTTAGAAGCTTTACGCCATTGGCAAAAGGACGATATTTTCGCTATCTGTAAAGGCATGGCAGAAACCCTAAACATTAAGCCCAAAGACTTATTTGCGACCTTGTTTGTGGTCATTACTGGCACCACAAATTCGGTGTCCGTATTTGATGCCATGGAAATCCTTGGCCCAGACATGAGCCGGGCGCGCATACGCCACGCAATCGAGCTTTTGGGTGGTCTTTCAAAGAAGGAAGCTAAGCGCTGGGATAAGGAATACCAAGCCCTCTAAGGTGCACTCAAAAAATGAGTGGAAGTGATTGATTAAAAACAGTCTTTTTCTACCCAAACGGGTAAAAAGAGACTTGCAATCCAGCCTCAGATGCCTATAATACGCCTCCATCAAGTCGCAACAGTTGTATCCCAAGCGCTTGATACCCCTCGTGTGGGGCCTTAGCTCAGCTGGGAGAGCGCAACACTGGCAGTGTTGAGGTCAGCGGTTCGATCCCGCTAGGCTCCACCAATTACATGTCCAACGATGTCTCACATCGTCCCATAAGCCCAGCAATTGCTGGGTTTTTTGTTTATACTATGTCCAAAGACATCCAATAAGATACCCCCTTATCCAGATACTATTAGGGGTATGTTTGGGGGTATATATGAAATCATCACTAAATAACCCTTCAATGTACCCCCATTTACCCAAGTGGTGGAACTATGTCATTGACCGATACACAAATACGACAATCCAAATCAAAGGATAAAAACTACAAGCTCAGTGATGGTAGGGGCTTATTTTTACTAGTCACTCATACTGGTGCTAGATATTGGCGGCTCAAATACCGCATAGCTGGTAAAGAAAAGCTTTTATCAATTGGCGTCTATCCAATAGTTTCGCTCAAAAAAGCCCGAAAAGCCTGCACTAATGCAAAAGACTTACTTGAACAAGGCATTGACCCTTCACAAGCTAAGAAATCTAAAAAGATTGAACAGTTGCAAGCACGCTCTAACAACCTTGAAGCCATAGCAATGGAGTGGCAAAAGCAACAAGCACTTAGGTGGAGTGTTGGTTATAGTGGAAAAGTTTTGCGTTCTTTGAAACGTGATTTATTTCCTTATCTAGGAACTTTGCCATTAGGAGACATTACACCACCACAGTTGCTGCATGTACTTCGACGTGTTGAAGCCAGAGGTGCTACAGAAAGTGCGCATAGGCTTAAACAAACAGTTGGGGCAGTGTTTAGGTTTGCTGTTGCTACAGGCCGTGCAGAGCGTGATATAACGCCAGATTTGAAAGGAGCGTTATCTGCACCACCCAAAAACCATTTCTCTGCCATAACAGAACCGCAACAAGTGGGCCGTTTGTTAAACACGATCTACAATTATCATGGTACTGCTACGGTTAGGTCTGCTTTGAAGTTCGCGCCTTTAGTGTTTGTTAGGCCTAAAGAGCTGCGCTGTGCCGAGTGGCAAGAAATCAATTTTCAAATATCTGAATGGCGAATACCTGCGAATAAGATGAAGTCGGGTGAAGGCCATATTGTGCCACTGAGTAGGCAAGCTGTAGCGATTTTAGAAGAACAGTTCAAAATTACAGGCCATTCCAGTATTTATGTATTTCCATCGGCTAGAAGTGTCCACAGGCCTATGAGTGATAATGCAATACTTTCGGCTTTTCGCAACTTGGGTATACCAAAAGATGAAATGACTGGTCATGGGTTTAGGGCAATGGCTCGAACGATCTTAGATGAGGTATTAGGGGAGCGTATTGAGCTTATAGAACATCAATTAGCTCACGCTGTTAGGGATAGTCTTGGTAGAGCGTACAACCGAACCAAACACCTTTCTCAGCGTAAAGAGATGATGCAGCGATGGGCTGACTATTTGGATAGTTTAGCAAATTAAAACGGTGTCTACTGGTTTAATTGAAGGTTATGTATTAAACACTTATCAAGCTATTATATTGGAGGAGATGTGGTTAAGAAAAAAGGTTTAGATCGGTTACAGTTTGGTTTACTAGAAAGCGCGCAACAAATTGATAATAAAGTCAAAGACCGAGAGGGCGAAGAGTATCAGCGAATGCTGATTGTAGCAGGCTCCTTTGGTCTTGCAACTACTGACCTTGACTGGTATCAGGTTGCATTAAAACTAGCAAAAGAATATGTGCCTGAACTAAAAGAAAATAAACCTCGGGGGCCAAAACTAAAGTGGGGTATGTTTGAAAAGGTGATGCTAGCTGGAGAAATTTACCGTCTTAAAATCACTGGTTTAACCATAGAGCAGGCCTGCGAAGAACTTTGCAAAGCGGACGTTTGGCAAGACTTTTTAGATCAAAAAGAAAATACATATGGGTCAGATGCAAAGGCAGCTCTGTTAAAACAGTATAGTTCGAATTCGCGTGAGAGCAGTATCGGTATGAAAGCATATCTTTACCATGTCCAATCTGACGACCTTGATGGGTGGCAAAAAGCTCTAAATGAAATTAAAAAGAAATAATATTCAAATAATTAATTCCTACTCATAGTTTGTCCTGAGCTGGCCAATAACGTCCAGCAGTTATGGAGCAAGCTATATGAACGACTGCAAATTACCTGATACAGGCTTTATCCGCTTAAAAGCTGTTTTACACCATATTCCTGTTGGAAAATCATCATGGTGGGCAGGTGTAGCATCTGGGCGGTTTCCTAAATCTTACAAAATTGGCCCAAGGACTACGGTTTGGAAGGTCGAAGATATTCGTAGCTTTATTAATGCACAACACTAAATAATTTAGGACTTGTGGATTGGAGATAGGTTATGGGAAGAGCCAAACATAAACAAAAACCAAGCTTCGCAGGCATACCTCGGCTGGTGATGGAGTGTCCAGATTATATTAACCTGAATAGCAACGCCATTAGGTTATTAGTCGAGTTGGCATGCTCTTATAAAGGGGGGAATAACGGAGACTTGTGTCCCGCTTGGACGCTTATGAAAGAGCGTGGTTTTCGTTCAAAAGCCACACTGACAAAAGCAATAAAAGAACTGGTGGCAGCAGAGATGATAATGCTAACCCGTCAGGGCCAATTCATTAGAAACAGGGCAGGTTTGTATGCGCTAACATGGGCATCAATTGATGAATGTGCAGGAAAGCAGCTAGACGAATCACCCACACGCACGCCACCAAGAAACTTCTCACTTGAACGACAGCAAGGGTGGCCAAGAAAATTAGATCCTCCAGAACAGAAACTGAACCGTAAGGGTACAAAAACTGCACCCAAACCCCTTTTAAGAGCAGTTAACTAGTACAGAAGCTGTACCCTATTTAGCTCTTTTCACTATGCTCATGGGTACAGAAACTGTTCATCTATATATTAATAGCCATACCTATAAGTCTGTGTAAGCAATGGTGTTGGTAAAGAACGACTGTCATCAAGTACACCGTGGTGATGAGATAGCCTTTGGTGAGGCGTTTTACAGATGCTCATACTTGGCCAAAGCTAGAGGTAAGGGCTATGGCAGATTGGGTGCTAATAACTATCTTGGCAGTTGGGTGAGGCTGAAAAGACTACCTTCGTGATAAGCTTTGAAGACCAACAATGGATATGGTCAATAATATCTACCACTAAGCTAGATAGTTCAGACTCCGTTTTAGATCTATTGAATTGCTATATTCGGAAGCTTTCTTATCAGACGGTCATAAACGCTGATGTTAAGTATCAAAATTAACTTGGCTATGGTTTTTTGAAAACGTTAGCTACATTAATACCACCCAAACACTTTAAATACTGCACTCCGCAGATACGACTTGATCTTGCTATTATTTGATTTTTCAAGAGCAATAAAGTCAAACTTTTGGGCTAGGCTACCCTCTGATATATAGTTGAAAAGGTAACTACCTTTACGATAATAGCTGAGCTTTCGTACGATATAGTGATTCGGAAATCTATTAAGTACGAAATTGGCATAAACCTCATATTCTGAGAAAAGAGAAACGCTATTGCCTTGCAAATTGCCCATTATTGCTGCGGGCCACTCCAGCCCAAATTTATGTTCAATACTTTGTACTAACTCATTCATATGTGCGCGCTTCACCATTGTGTGCTGAGAGATAAAGGATGAATTTTGTAGCTTAAAAGGCTGGTTAAATAAATTTTTAATAGTTTTAAAGTAAGGAGCGTGATACTCATTTTCAGAAGTGGTTAGTAAAATTTTCTCACTGTCAAAAAAACTCACCTTTCTGACGGGGATAGTATCTGCGTCCCACACCAAAATGTGTGCATGGCTAGAAATATTAGAAATACAAAATGCAATTTTTAGGAACTGTTGGTAATACCAGAAGTATCTATTTGGAAAGCCAGGCAGATTCAGATGTCTAAAGTCTATTCGTTGAAGCGGAAGAACTTTCTCTTCATTAATAAAATGCACCTTTTTGTCAGTGGTAAATGACTTGGAGTGCTTAGTAATGTCGATTTCTGGACATATGACGAATATATTATCAGGAGCTAATAGTCGGCGGATATTTTCAACAACTAAAACTATGTTTTTAAAGTCATCTCCTTTGCATACAAGTACTGTATCAAAATTCTTATTTTGAATGCTCATGCTTATTTTGTACTCACTCTGTCAGCGTTTGATTTTATTCTAATTGAGCAGTAGTTTTTTGCATAGATAAAGATCAAAGCGTCACATAAATAAAGTGAGCAACTACAAATGCACGCGGTTTGGTTACCTATGGGTACGTGAGCAGGAGCCTTCAAAGAGCCAGCATTATCATGTAATGCTTATAATCGACGCTAACAAGATCCAGCATCCTTCGGCATTACTAGGTTCGTTGCAGGAGCGATGGTGTGTTAGAGGACTTCCTAGGCCATACGTGCCAAAGCACTGCTTTTATAAGATAAATCGTGGTGACGCCATAGCATTTGGTGAGGCATTCTTTCGATGCTCATACTTGTCTAAGGCTCGAGGCAAGGGCTATGGTGGCTTGGGTAGTGATAACTACTCTGGCAGTCGGGTGAGGTTTATAAGTCGTGCTAATTAGCGTTATTCATACTCACTCAAGAAAAGGTTCGGAGTTGGTTTTACACAGATCCGCAGAGAAGCTCTTAGTAAGCCCCAGTCCATCTTAATCCCGCTTGTGGCCCACGCAACGCACGCTACACCAGCGACCTTAGAATGAAGGAAGCGATAGCTATACGCAAGCATGCGGCTTATCTACGGCAAGCTTTAGCTGATCTAAAGTAGGGCGCATATAAAATATAATTCGGTGTGTATGCAGTTATGCGCCTGCTCATTAAGGCAGGTGTGAATGAACTTTCCAAAACACACATTTCTTAGCCTCAAACTTTGCAA
>ENA-ORXF01002283-ORXF01002283.1-marine-metagenome-genome-assembly--contig:-NODE-2283-length-11541-cov-7.735258_pt1 | contig 11541 bp, 9 predicted proteins | sample MGYA00237864_ERZ511476 | MGnify/ENA primary metagenome ERZ511476 (study PRJEB26306, sample SAMN06343908) | marine metagenome | isolation source: coastal waters | place: Atlantic Ocean: West Antarctic... | reverse complement strand
CTGGTTTAGGCAGAACTGCAGAAGAATTAAAGTGGGATTTAGATTATTTAATGAATCTATGGGAGCAAATTAAATCAACTGTTGGAGATGCTCCAAGCCCAAGCTTAATTTACAAAGATGATAAGTTGATCTTGAGAGTTTTTAGAGACTACTTCAGGGATGACATTGAAGAAATTCTAATTGATGATCAGGCAGTTCATGCTGAAGCTTTGGAATTTGCCAAGTCAGTAATCCCAGACCATGCTGATAAAGTTATTTTTTATAATGAAGATATACCACTGTTCAATCGCTACCAGATAGAAAGTCAAATTGAACTTGCTTTTCAACGTGAGATATCACTCCCATCTGGTGGATCAATAGTTATAGATCCTACCGAAGCAATGGTTTCCATTGATGTTAATTCCGCTAGATCTACAAAAGGTAAAGATATTGAGTCCACAGCTTTTGCAACAAATATGGAAGCTGCAAAAGAAGTTGCTAGACAATTAAGATTAAGGGACCTTGGTGGTTTGATAGTGATTGATTTTATTGACATGCAAGATGAAAAACATCAACAAAAGGTTGAATCTACTTTTAGATCTGCCGTTCAATCTGATCGAGCCAGAATACAAATTGCAGCAATATCAAGATTTGGGCTTCTAGAGCTATCAAGACAAAGGCTAAGACCATCATTGGATGAGACTTATGACATCCAGCACGTCCAAGTAAGAGGCACAAGATCATTAGGACAATCCATCTTACGAATTATTGGAGAAGATGCTGCAAAAGAAAATACGGGCGAGATTCACGTTTATGTTCCAGCAGATGTTTCGAGCTATCTATTGAACGAAAAAAGAAGAGATATTATTGCAATTGAGAATACATATGAGGTCAATATTTTAATTATTGCAGATCCATATAAATCTAGACCATATTATAAAGTTGCTAGAGTTAAGGCTGTTGCAGGAAAAAAACCATTTTCATATGACATGACTCCTAATAGTCCTGAGCCATCTATGGATTGGAGAGACTCTAATACTAATAAAAAAGCTTTGAAGCCATTAGTTAAGGTTTCAGTGCCTCCAAGAATGCCTAAAAGAAAAAAATCTAATGGCTTCTTAGCTCTATTGAAATCTATATTTACATTGTCTTTCTTGAGATCAGGTAAGAAAAAGAAGAAAGTGCAGCCTAGAAAACGCAAAAATTATAATAAAAATAGTAAATCTGCTGGTGAAAAACCTAGGAATCCAAGGAATAATCCTAGAGGCAAGCAAGCTCCTGTTAAAAAAACAGCAGATGGCAAGTCACCCAAGCCAGTGGTTATTCCTCCAAAAAAGGTAGTCAATAAAGATGAGAATTCTAGTGAGACTAAGCAGTCTGTTGTTAAATCAGAAAGTGTTGAGAAGAATGGAAATGTAGCTGATATTGTGAAGGCTGATAAATCGGCTGAAAATCCCGCTGTAAACCCAGCACCTTCACCGGCTCCAACTCAAGCACCTACACCTGCACCTTCACCGGCTCCAACACCTGCACCTACACCGGCTCCAACTCAAGCACCTACACCGGCACCAAAGCCGACTAGAGCTTTGAACGATCCGAGATATAAGAGCGAATAAGCTGACCAGAAATAGAAGTGTCAGGTGGAATCATGGGTAAATCATCCAGATCAAACCACCTGGCCTCTTCTAACTCAGCATCGTTTAGCTGAATGTCCCCTTCTTCGTATTTACAAAAATAACCGAGCATTAACTGAGAGGGAAATGGCCATGATTGCGAGCCATAGTATCTAACTTCGGAAACTTTAACGTTTACCTCCTCCATAACCTCTCGGGCCAGTGCTTCTTCTGCATTCTCTCCAGCTTCAATAAACCCAGCTAAAGTACTAAACATATTTGGTGGAAAGAATTTACTCCTACCCAAAAGGATTCGATCATTATCGTGAATTAAAGTAATAATGCATGGAGAAATAATGGGGTATCTAGGGGGAGCAAGGCAATCACAATCAGGAGCGCCCTCGTTTGAATTAAAAACAGTCTGTTTACCGCAAGAAGAGCAAAATTGATTGGTAGCATTCCAGTTTACTAGAATGGAAGCCCTTGATATAAGTTGAAAATCTGACGGGTCTAGAAATGACAATGTTGTTCTAAAATCAGTAAATTCAATCTTTGCTGGATCCATGAAAATTCCAAACACATTTGTTTTAGGGTCTATGTTGATAGAATAATAATATTCATCAATTAGAGAATTCTTGGCAATTGATAGATAAGGGGAATAGTCGCTTAAAGAATTTAAATCTTTTACATCAAAACAGTAAGTTTTTTGATCGTGATCGTATAAAATCTTACCATCACAAAAGATAATCAGTTTTGACTGGGATTTAAAATTGTCATGTAACTGTCTAATTGGTTCCATATTACTTAGGGTCTATAACTATGCTAAATAATCTTTATAAAATGTTCTTGGGATCATCGCCGAGCTGGTATAAAAATACCATCATAGCGTTTTTGATATTTAATCCAATTGCTTTGTACACATTAAATTACTTGGGTTTTAATGGTTCATTTTTTATTGGTTGGCTATTATTGCTCCAGTTTATATTTACTCTTGCCCTAGCATTGAAGTGCTATCCGCTTCAACCCGGAGGTCTTTTAGCAATTCAGGCTTTAATGATTGGACTGACCAGCCCCTATACCTTATTGCATGAAGTTGAAAACAACTTAGAAGTTATTTTGCTTTTAGTTTTCATGGTTGCTGGAATTTATTTCATGAAAAATTTAATGCTTAATATTTTTACAAAGCTGCTTTTGCGAGTTCACTCAAAAACAAAGTTATCACTTCTGTTTTGTTTTGTAGCTGCATTTCTATCCGCTTTTCTGGATGCATTAACAGTTACAGCAGTATTAATAGCTGTTGGAATTGGATTTTATAGAATTTTCCATTTAGCTAATTCAGGTGCTGATTTTTCTGTTAAAAATCATAATATCCTTGATGACTCCTCCTTATCTATTGAAGGCACTGAAGATCTAGAAAATTTTAAATCATTTTTAAGGGATCTCATTATGCATGGAGTGGTTGGAACTGCTCTTGGTGGTGTCTGTACCATCGTGGGCGAGCCTCAGAACTTATTGATTGCAAATATTGCTGGATGGGAGTTTATAGAATTTGCTGTAAGGATGGCTCCAATTACTGTTCCAGTTTTCATAGCGGGAATGATTACGTGCTTTAGTGTTGAAAAATTTCGATTGTTTGGATTTGGAACTCACCTACCCCTAAGGATTAAAAATATTTTCCATGAATATAATGATTTTGAGCTTAGCCAAAGAACTGACATCATGAAACTTGAATTAATTATTGAGATGATAGTTGGTCTGCTTTTAATTATTGCGCTTGCTCTCCATTTAGCTGCTGTCGGAATTATTGGTCTTGGTGTCATCATTCTTCTTACATCATTCAAAGGTATTACCGATGAGCATGATCTTGGCCATGCATTTAAAGAAGCTTTGCCATTCACGGCTTTGTTGGTTGTATTTTTTGCAGTAGTTAGCGTGATAGCTGATCAAGCTTTATTTTCACCAATTATTGCCTATGTTCTTGCTCAGAATCTTGATGTTCAGGCACCAATTTTCTTTGTTGCCAATGGCTTGTTATCTGCAATAAGCGATAATGTGTTTGTTGCAACTATCTATATCAACGAGATTAAAGAGGCCCTTGATTCAGGTGTAATCTCACGAGCTCAATTTGATAATCTTGCAATTGCTATTAACACAGGTACTAATATTCCCAGTATAGCGACCCCAAATGGTCAAGCAGCATTTCTATTTTTATTAACGTCATCATTGGCCCCACTAATCGGTCTCTCTTACATGAGAATGGTTAAGATGGCACTTCCTTACACTATAGTTCTTAGCATCGTTGGCTTTTTTTCGGTGGTATATTTTCTCTAAAAGATGAGAGAATTAAATCACCGTTTTTGCATCGCGCCTATGATGCAATGTACAGACATACATGACAGATACCTGTTTAGACTAATAACAAAGAAATCTATCTTATACACTGAAATGGTAACTACCGGGGCTATCATTCATGGTGAATGTATTGAGCAATTACGCTTCAACGATTCAATTGAACACCCTGTTGCGGTTCAGCTTGGTGGTTCTGATCCTGAAGATTTAGCAACGTGCGCAAAGATATGTGATGAAATGGGTTATGACGAAATCAACCTGAATGTTGGCTGCCCATCAGAGAGAGTTCAAAAAGGGGCTTTTGGTGCCTGCCTGATGAAAGAGCCGAAATTAGTTGCTGAATGTATAGAGGCCATGCAAGAAGTAACAACTCTGCCAGTAACTATTAAATGCAGGATTGGTGTTGATGACAATGATGATTATGAATTTTTACATCACTTCACTGAATCGATAGTTAACCCATTAATGAAGACATTGATAGTTCATGCAAGGGTAGCAATTCTCAAGGGCCTTTCACCGCGCCAAAACAGAAGTGTGCCGCCACTCAAGTATGATCATGTCTATCAATTAAAAAAAGATTTTCCTAATCTAGAAATAGTTATCAACGGTGGAATTCAAAATATTGATGAATCTATTCAACATCTAAATGAAGTGGATGGTGTGATGCTAGGACGCTCTGCCTATGACAATCCAATGATTACCAGCCAGGTTGACGAACTAATTTTTAATACATCCCCTCAGATATGCGACAGAAAAAAAATATTAAATAGCTATTTGCTTTATTGTCTGGAGCAAAATGATCTAGGGCACACTTATTCAAGAACTTTAAAACATGTTTTTGGCATTAACAAAGGCATGCCTCATGCTAGAAAATACAGAAAGCTGATACTTGAAACAATGCAACAAAATAATCTTCAGAACAATCTAGAAGATTTGGTATCGTTAGTCTAAAGATCCTCTTCTAGTAAAAAGTCATCCATATCATCAACAAAGTCATCAACTTGATTGATGCCATTCGATGATTCGAATTCTTCATATTGTATATATGAATCTCTGATGAATGAATAGCGGTCTCCAATAATAAGTGTTTCTACCTCTAAATATCTTGCTCTTGTCTCAAGAGCATCTAATGCTGTAATACCCAAACGAACATCGGTTTCTTCAATTGCAAAAGTTCCGCCAAGTACTGAGCTTACACTTCTTCCAGCAAGGCTTCTAGGAGTTGATGGTCCATATATTGGTATCATCAGGAATGGTCCAGAGGACACGCCCCAATAACCCAATGTTTGGCCAAAGTCTTCATCATGTCTCTCTAAGCCAAGTCTTGAGCCAACATCAATAAAACCACCCAAGCCAATAGTTGAATTTATTAAAAATCTAGAAAAATCATTAATAGCAAGCATCGGATGGCCTTGAAGTAATTGATTGGCCGTATTATCTAATTCGTTTAAGTTTCTAAAAAAGTTTGACATACCAACCTCAACAAAATCTGGAGCAATTGTTGTATAAATCTCAGCAGTAGGTTTTGCAAGGTTGTCATCCAAGAATTCATTGAAAGCCCAAACCTTTCTGTTGATATCTTCAAATGGATCATTTGCTTCGACCATAGGTATCGAAAGCAGCAAGAGTATTAATAATCTGTAAGAATAATTCACAATTAAATAATAATTTTTAATTTATTATAAATCGATTCAAACAATTTAGTAGATTGCGTGAAGTTAAAGTTAGCGATCTCTCGATCCATGGGTATGCTGCCTAAAAGATCCAATCCTAGAATATTAGTTGTATCACCCTCCGTTCCTCCCCCAGAGGAATAAGAGCCAACCATATTATTTATGTATCCGAGAATCGGAATATTAAGTTTCTGAAATAGTATTTTAGATTTAAGCGTATCTTGAACTGCAAGTGGACTTTCGGTAGTTACCAAAATGGCTGAATCAGGCTTTAAATCCTTTGCAACTGTTAGATAAGCATCCCCTGTTCCTGGCGGCATATCAATGAATAAGTAGTCAAGATCTCCCCATTCTGTAGAATCCATTAATTGTTTAATGGCTCCACTGAGCATTGGACCTCGCCACATTGCAGCTTTACTCGAATCTAGAATAAAACCCATGCTATTAATTGATATATTATTTGCTTTGACAGGCAGAAACTTTTTCTTACCCTCTACCTCAATTAGCTCAGGTTTCAGTAAAGGTACATCAAAGATAATATGTTGATTAGGCCCGTAAATATCAGCATCTAAAATACCAACAGTAAAATTTTTAGAAAATATGTATGCAAGATTGGCGCAGATAGACGATTTACCAACACCTCCTTTGGCAGAAGCTACAGCAATTATTTTTTTGATTCCCATTGATATAATTTTTTGTCTTATAATACTCGAATAATTCCTACTTATGGACTCAAGATTAGTAAATTAAGAAAAATAATCGTTACCAGCGCCCTTCCCTACGCCAACGGGGAAATTCATGTGGGTCATGTTCTGGAGCATATACAGACAGATATATGGATCAGACAAATGCGAATGTCTGGTCATGAAGTGTTAGGTTTTTGTGCGGATGACGCGCATGGGGCACCTATCATGATGAAAGCTGAGGAGTTAGGAGTTAATCCAGAGGACTTTATATCATCCATCAAAGATTCTCATGTTACTTCATTGGAGAGATTTGGTATTACATACAATAACTATCACTCAACTCACAGCGCAGAAAATAAGCAGCTCTCAAGCGAAGTATATCTAGCTGCGAAAGCAGCAGGATATATTTACAAAGAAGAAATTGAACAATGTTTTGATGAAGACAAACAAATGTTCTTGGCAGATAGATATGTGACTGGTGAGTGCCCAAAATGCTCAGCCCAGAATCAATATGGAGATGGTTGTGATAGTTGTGGAGTAACGTACTCTGCCACCGAGCTAGTGAATCCAAAATCTACATTAACAGGCTCCATGCCAACTCATAAGATTTCAGAGCATGTATTTTTTGACCTAGAAAAATCTAAGGACATACTCAAGCAGTTTCTAAAAACTGCGCAGATGCAAAAACCAATTGTATCTAAGCTATCAGAGTGGCTGGATGGTGATTTAAAAAGTTGGGACATATCAAGAGATGAGCCTTACTTTGGCTTCTCCATTCCAGAGGAAAAAAATAAATATTTTTATGTATGGGTTGATGCGCCAATTGGTTATTTGGCTTCAGCAACAAATTGGGCAGAGAGAAACAACTCGAATCTTCAGAGTCTTTGGGGCAAAGATTCTGAATATGAAATTCATCATTTTATTGGAAAAGATATTACTTATTTTCATGGGTTATTCTGGCCCGCCCTTCTGGAGAATAGTTTATATAAACTTCCTGATAGCATTCATGTTCATGGTTTTGTTACTGTGAATGGTGAAAAAATGTCAAAATCCAAAGGCAACTTCATAACAGCAGATCAATTTGCCGAAGAGTGTGATCCTGAATTGCTTCGTTATTTTTTTGCAAGCAAGCTAAATTCTAAAATCGAAGATCTGGACTTAAGTTTTGATGATCTTGCGCAGAAAATAAACTCTGATTTAGTGGGTAAGTTTTCAAATATTTTGAGTAGATCTGCTCCTTTTGTTGCAAAAAATAATCATAAACTTGCACCTACATTGGATGAGTCTTTTTTAGCTGAGGCTCGAGCTAATGAGGAAGAAATTTATGATCTATTTGAGTCCAAAAGTTACTCCAAGGCGATTAAATTAATTATGGAGATAGCTGACAATACAAATAAATATATTAACGAGAAAGAGCCTTGGAAACTTGATCAGGATCAGGCAATTATTGTTTCAACCACCGCTATAAATGTCTTTAAAAATCTTTGCGTTCTTCTGCATCCGGTTATTCCAAATATTACACTCAAGATGCTGAGCATGCTTAACGTCTCTGCTGTAACTAATGCAAGCCTATCAACAAAACTTCTAGACACTGAGATATTAGAATTTAAACCTGTGTTATCTAGAATTGAGCCTATGGATATTAAAAAATTTGAAAGCGAGGAAGAAAAAATGGACGACAAATCTGATGATTTTATAAACATTGAAGATTTCATGAAGGTTGACTTGAGAGTGGCGGAAGTTATTGAAGCTTCTCATGTTGAGGGTGCTGATAAATTACTTTCTATCAAATTAAGTTTGGGTGACCTTGGTGAAAAAAATGTTTTTGCGGGTATTAAATCGGCGTATGATCCAGATCAACTAGTCGGAAAGCTCGTTGTGATGGTTTATAATCTAGCTCCAAGGAAGATGAAATTTGGAAATTCAGAAGGCATGATCTTAGCTGCCAGTGATTCTGAAGGTGGTATTTTTGTTATATCACCGGATCAAGGGGCAAAACCTGGACAAAAGATTAAATGAAGATTGAAACAGATATATTAGTAATTGGAGCTGGACCAGTCGGACTATTCACTGTGTTTGAAGCAGGGTTATTGGGTCTTAATTGCACTCTCATCGATAATCTCGATAAGGTTGGAGGCCAATGCTCTGAACTCTACCCAGAAAAGCCCATATATGATATCCCTGGTGTGCCAATGCAATCAGCTCAAGAGCATGTTGACGCCTTGGTAGTCCAGATAGAACCCTTTAAATATGATTTACATTTATCACAAAGAGTTGAAGCTATAGAAGCTATCGATTGCATTGAGGGTATAACAACTTGGAAAGTTACTTCAAGCGAAGGTATTGAGTGTATTACTAAAAATATATTCATTGCAGCTGGAGCAGGCTCGTTTGAACCTAGGCGACCTCCAAACATAGATGATCCAGATCAATTTATAAATTCAGGTGTGAGTTATGCAGTAAGGTCAGTAGAAAAATACAAAGATAAAAATGTTTTTATCTTTGGTGGTGGTGACTCGGCTTTGGACTGGACAGTTGAACTAGCTAAAGTAGCTAAATCAATAAGCTTGGTTCATAGAAGAGATGAATTTAGGGGGGCCCAGCACACAGAAGCTCAGATGAGGGATCTTGTAAAAGATGGTAGTGTTAACTTACTCACTCCATATCAAATAGAGTCTATCAATGGAGATAATACTGTTACAGGCGTAACGCTAAAAAACTTTGATACCAAAGAAAGTGTTACTAAGGAAGCTGATGAATTACTTTTCTTATTCGGATTAAATAAGAAATTGGGGCCAATACTAGAATGGGATCTGGATCTAGATCAAAAAAAGATTACTGTTAACACAGAAAATTTTGAAACTAACAGAGATGGCATATTTGCTGTGGGTGATATTAATAATTACCCTGGGAAATTAGATCTCATTCTTTGTGGATTTCATGAAACTACGCTTGCAGTTCAAAAGGCTTTTCAAAGAATTAATCCAGGGGAGAGAGTTCCATTTGGTTACACCACATCAAATACAAAACTCCAAAAAAAATTAGGCGTACTTGATTAGACTTGATGCATGATTTAATTGAATTAATTAATTCAGCTCTACCGCAATATCAGTGCGGAAGATGTGACACTCCAGGTTGCCGACCTTATGCAAAAGAAATTGCTGAAGGCTCTCCATACAATAGGTGCGTTCCAGGTGGCAAAGAGACTTTAGATAAACTGCAGGCGATTACTAAGCGACCACCCTTAACTCTTGATGATGATTATGGCCCTGCTTTATCACCACAGATTGCATACATAGTGGAAAATGAATGTATTGGCTGTAAAAAATGCATAGATGCATGTCCAGTTGATGCAATTGTTGGTTCTGCAAACCTTATGCATGGAGTTATATCAGACCTTTGCACCGGTTGTGAGCTCTGCATAGAGCCCTGCCCTGTAGATTGCATAGAGCTAGTTGAGATAGAGAATGTTAAGTCAAAGATAATACGAGATCGCTCAGAAAAATTTTTTGACTTAAAAAATATCCTGAATACTGGGCTTTCGAAGAATTCTAAACTCAATAAGAATATTAAACTAAATATTGAGCTTGGTATGAATATGAACTCGAAGATTAGCAACCGAAAGATTGATCAAAAGAATGCATTAAAAAAACTTCAGATTGATATCCTAGAATCACAAAAAAATGAAAAGCTTTTAGATTCTACTGAAATTGAAGATTTAATTAATCGATTAAATTAGTAGGCTATTGATAGCGTCTAGAACGCTCATATTATTTGATTTTGCAAAAGACATAGAGTCAAGTGCCCTCTTACCAATAAGTTTGAGATCCTCTTCAATCTGCAAGTCATTCCTCTTTAAAATATCTTTGGTTAATCCAATAACACCACCGGAATTTATTAAGACATCTGGAATGAAGTGGATCCCCTTCTTATATAAATAATTATCAATCCTTGGATTAAGAAGTTGATTGTTAGCTCCTCCAGCAATAATCTTGCAACCAAGGTTTTGAATTGAGATTTCAGTGAATATTCCTCCCACAGCGCAAGGTGACAGCAAATCACATTCTTGAGTTAAGGCATTTTCAACTATATGAATATTCGAAGTACTTAACTCTTGAAGCTTGAGCTGATCGATGTCTTGAACATAAATTGTGGCTCCCGTATCTCCCAGTAATTTTGCTAGTTGAGAGCCAACACTACCGACACCTTGAAGTGAGATGACTGAATCTTTAATATCTTTCTGCAAGTAGAATTTTAAAGCGGCTTGTATTGAGTAAAATATTCCTTTTGCCGTATATGATCCGGGGTCAACATTATCAAATACATAGGGAGTATGTTTTCCAACCAGCTTAATGTCATCAAGTGAAATGCCCATGTCTTCAGCCGAATAGTAGATTCCTTCAAGTTGGTTTAAAAATGATGCAAAAGCTACAAGCAATTCAGTGGATTTGGGCTGGTCGTTAAAGATAATAGCCTTACCGCCACCAAAGGGGATATCAGCAGCTTTATTCTTCTCGGTCATGCCTCTAGATAACCTTAGAACATCTGTTAAACCCTCTTCATAGCTTTGGTAATGACGGAACCTGCAACCACCTATGGCAGGTCCTGATTTTGAACTATGAATAGCAATAATTGATTTAAGACCTGAAATATCATCCTCGCAATAAAAGATTTTTTCATGATCAAATTCAAGATGCTTAGAAACTTCTATGTCATTAAAAAGAGAGTCTGTGATATCTAAAAACTTCATGTAAGCAATGATTTATCGTTTATTATAGAAGCATGATAAGGGGCATAAATGTTAAAAGATAGATTTAGAAAATTCCTACCAGTTGTGGTCGATCTTGAGACTGGTGGTTTTGATTGTGAAAAAAATCCAATCTTAGAAATAGCCATTCAATTAATTGATTTTTCTGATGATAAATATGTACTTGGAGAATCTTACAGACATCATATTGATCCATTTGAAGGTCTCGAATTAAATCAAGAGTCATTAGATTTTTTAAAGCTCGACTTAAATCATCCATTAAGGGTTTCCGTTGATGAAAAAACAGCTTTAAATGACTTGTTCAAGATAATTAATAAGCATAAAAAATTTTATGATTGCTCGCGAGCTATCCTAGTCGGCCATAATGCTTTTTTTGATCACAGTTTTATTCTTGAGGCTTGCAAAAGAAATAATATAAAAAAATCTCCTTTTCATCCCTTCTCACTTATTGATACTGTTAGTCTTGGTGTATT
>ENA-ORXF01002277-ORXF01002277.1-marine-metagenome-genome-assembly--contig:-NODE-2277-length-11561-cov-8.282393_pt1 | contig 11561 bp, 17 predicted proteins | sample MGYA00237864_ERZ511476 | MGnify/ENA primary metagenome ERZ511476 (study PRJEB26306, sample SAMN06343908) | marine metagenome | isolation source: coastal waters | place: Atlantic Ocean: West Antarctic... | reverse complement strand
ACCTGCATCATCCAGCTCACCTGCATACACTACCTCTTTGAATGAGTTGAGGTAGGCGTGGTTGGCCTTGATAAACTTCTCACCAATAGATGCGCTGGGCAATGACTTGACAGGCCACTTCTCCCCAAGGATCTGATACAAAGATGCGGCATCAAACTCACCCTCAGTAAGATAGATACGTGTGGATGACCCTGAGTTGAAGTCAGGGCCAAACAAGTGAGCCATTCCCACACCCCTGTCCTTGACCCAAGACTTAGACTTGTCATTGTAGTCACGGTACTTGACTGTGTGTGGGTACTTGTAGGCATAGCGTACAGGTGTTCCGTCATCACTTGTCTGTACTTGAATGCCATACACCTGACACACATCAGGCTTAAGCCCACGTATGTTATTGAAGGTGCTGCCAGAGACAGGTACATTCATTATGTTTACCCTTTCTTTTACTGGGTAGGCATGAGCCGCCCAATCAAATGTCACTACGCTTTTCTTTGCGGGGTAGGACTCACCGCAGCTATGGCAGAAACCAAAGCCATCATCATTCCAATTGAAGGCATCAGATGAACCGCAGTCCTCAAAGGGACACGCTTGATGTGGGTTGTCTGTCATCTGATTCCATACCTTTCATTACTAGGTGTACAAAACCCACGTTGAATATAGCAGCAAAGGTTTCAGAGTCAAGGTCTAATTGCAACGTGGCACTACCATCTTCATGCTCTTTTATTTCTGTAATCTTAATTGGTTTATTAACATCTTCAGTCATCTCGTAAAGCCTCCCATGATATAGGAAATAAATTTTTCATGCCCTGAGACACACACTGTGCTGCCTGTGAGGTTTCAAATTGCGTATCCTCTTTGCACCGTAGATTGCACATATCAGCAAAGGCGTCAAGACTACCTGACCAATACCATTCAGTCATTGTATTTTGTGGCAACACCATACGTGCTTGCTCTGGGCATACACCCTTCAATAACATACTTTCATACAACATAAAAACAATACGCTGCGTTGTGCCAATATGTATGTCTTGGTCTGCTAAAGCTGTACCACTACCTTGCTTCTTATCATCAGCCCTACCACGCCACTGATCAGGTATATAAAACTCAGGGTCATCATCTACATACCTACGACTGATCTCATTCCAACGTAGGAACTTGTGCTTGACCAACTGCCTAGCTACAAAGATAGGAGCCTTGACATGGAAGGAAGCAAAGGCATGACCAAAGGGTGACATATGTTTATGCTTGGCTAGGTAGTGGATTAGCTTAGTGTCACCCTCTGTCATAGCTTTGTGTGTCTTACCAAAGGATACACGTGCTGCATTGACTACAGACAGGTCACTACCCATGTGGTCTATGTATGTTACTTCAATCACAGTCCTGTACCTTTCCATATTCTTAGCTGTGCAGACAGTATTGATATATCTTCTAGTAGTTGTTCATTACGGGTACGTAAAGTCTTAGCCTGTGCCTCCCAATACTCAGCCTCACGTTTTAATGCACCTATATCTTGGAGCAATTCTTCTCTAGTTTTCATCTCTTTCTCCTATCTAATGCTTCTATTGCCGTCTCAAGATTGTGCTTAAGGTAAGGGTTAAGCGACGAGATATTCTTATGCCCTGTCACAGACATAACCTGCATAGCCTCAGCACCACCCTTGATCATCTCTACTATAGCAGTCTTTCTTAGATCACCTACATGCAGGTCATGTGGTAAACCACAGGCTTGCTTGACCTCACCCACTAAGGTGTTCATCTGATCAACAGAGAGTGGCCTGTAAGCATTGTCTGAGGCTCTCTGACATGGCACTACGTATTTCTGCCACCCCCAGTCAGTCTCCTGTTGTTCAATCAGTTTAAACAGACGTTCATCTATGGGTAGCTCCACAGTAGCACCACGTTTAGTCTGAGTAATGGTGACTACCTCTTTGATGAAGTCAATGCCTGACCACTTAAGGTTTCTAATATCAACAGGACGTTGACCCCACTCGTAAGCAAACAAAACAATCAAGCCTACGTTACGCCATTTGTATTGGCTGAACGCAGTGTCCAAGAACAACTCGACCTGCTCGTTAGTCCAGACAACTGAACGTGGTGTGTGGCTACGCTTCTTTACGTTCTTCATTGGGTTGTACATGATCAACTCCATTGAGAGGCAGTGATTGACCAGCACAGAGAACAGTCTTGCATATTGGTTGGCGTGATCTGTGCCTATGTCTAGTTCCCACTGATCGTACATCTCTGTACAGATGTTGGTGTTCAATCTATTGAGTGGTGTATTACCAATAGATTTATTAAACACAGTACCTCTACAGATAGCCTTAAGATTATACTCATAGTTTGATTGAGTATTGTACGACAAAGAATTGAAGTGCTTTGTATTTAAATAATAAGTGAGTAACTGACTTAGGGTAGAGCTTGGGCCACACCTACCCACTACAATCTCACCACGTCTAAAGCTATCAACCAAATCTATTAGCTTAGGTATCTCATGCCTAGCTGTACGTCCATCTCTGAATGTAGTAGTAGACACAACGCCAGCCCTAACAACATCATCAGGTGGCACAAAACGCCAGCTTGTACCCCCATCTTTTCGTTTCTTTTTGTGTGTATACTTCATGTAAGCCTTTCGTCTGTACTTAAAGACTACTTAAAGTATTAATATTTTTTAAGTAAATAATAAAAACTTTAAGTAAGTACCTTAAGTACCTTAAGTTATACTTAGTTTGATAGTGGGTCAAGGGGTAAGTGGTGCGACAGAGTGTCACATATATTTCCTTGAGATATAATCGTTGGCGTAACCATTGACAGGCAACCTAGCCTCATCAAGCAGTAGGTCAGGGGTGTAGCCTAGCCCCATGAGTAGGTCAGCCACAGCAGCAGGGTTGTCAGTGACAAGACCTATCATGCTCTCTCTGTCATAGTCATCGGTAGGCTCCATGTATTTACCATCATCTTTACCGTACAGTCTTGACCAGTTCTGACCCCACCAATCATCCTCATAGTGTGTCTCGTACAAAGATGGGTCACGTGATATCACAAGCTTAGTCCAATCAGCCTGAGTCAGGGCATACATTAGCAGGTCAGCATACTCAAGGTCTTGCGTCTCGTTGACACCATGCTGACCATAGTAACCCACACTGATGTTTGTACACTCAGGCACCACGTTAGCATACTCATTGCTGTCAGTGTATGAACCATGCTTGTCAGCCGCAAGTTGTGGCATGTCTAGTGCATCAGCAAAAGATGTAGCAAAGTCATCTGATGCAGTACGCAGACCCATCTGGTGTGTGATCACAGAGTTGTCACCGTATCTGTCAAAGGATATCACTGCGTCAATGTGTGCCAACCAATAGGGATTACTCTTGACGAGAGCAGCACTACCAATGCAACCAATCTCTTCTGCAGCATGTACTACATACACACCCTCAATGCCCTGCTCAATCATGCCCATCATAAGCCATACACCAGTGGTACAGTCAGCACCAAGGCATGAGGATACAGTAGGGTCAGCTACTGATACCACATTGTTAGTGACAACAAGTTGCTGCAAGCCCTCAGTATTGTGTACTGTGTCATGGTGTGACGCAAAGCATATCTTAGGGTTGTCACCTATTCGTAGTATATAATTACCATCACGATCAGGCAATCCAAAGTGTGGTTCAAGGAACCGTTCACAGAACTCTTGTTGAGTGCTTGAACCTTGCGGCCTCTTGTACCGCAGCATTTCTATTAGGCTATACATTATTCATCATCCTCTTTTACCATTATCCAAACACCTTGAGCATTCTTTTCCCAAGTGTTATCATCATCTACAATCTCTGAGTCAGACACATCTAAGCCATCCTCAAGGGTACACTTGACACTGTTGGGGTAAACATTACAATCCCAATCTGACATAAAGTAATCAGACTCATAATCTTTAGGTGATATATGCTCACCCTCTGACTCACAGTATATAGCATCACCGTCAGCCCACCACTCACCATCAGTACAATATACGAAGTTAGTATCTCTATCATACTCAGACACATTGTCTGTAATATAGTTACCACTACCGTTTACAAGCCACACCTCAGACAACGCATCATTATGCACCATCTCATTGGACGCATCACAGTAGGTATGTGTGTTGTTGTAGCAGCACTCACAGTAATGCTCGTCAGCATACTCTGAGAAGTAGTACTCATCCTCCTCCAGACTGTCACCACATTCCGTGCAGTTGGTGTAATGCCTATTACCAAGTACACCCTGATAGTCACTGGCTGATATCTCACCACCACGTTCTATCACAAGGTGATCACCACCATCTTCTAATTCTTGGGGCAAAAGGTCTAGGTATGGCCCAATGAAACCACTCTCGTACTCAACCTTGTTGAGCTTGGCACCTACCCAACTAGCACCATCTTCATAACCCACAGCATTGATACTGTCAAGGTGTGCCTGTATCTGATCCATAGAATGCTCACACACACCATAGATAGGGCCAGCTTGAGGCCATCTACCACCATCAGCTACACTGATCACACAACGACCAGCTATGAGACCGTTAGAGTCCTCCAACCAGATGACCTCAAAGTCACCACTAGCATAGACAGAAACAGGGTGTACTGGTAGATTTTTAAACTTATACCTCATGCAAGAGTGAGCGGAAGCTTTTCTGGTACAGGTAGTACGTGGGTTGTCCATCTCAGCTTGAGTGTGTGAGTAGGCATGAACAAAGTTATCAGCATCACGTCCTGTCTTGAGTGTGTACCTACGCAAGCTGAACCTCTCACGAAACTGATCACCAAGTAAAGCAATCTCACTGTCATCAAGCTCAGGTAGTATGTACTTGAAGGCACGACCTGCTTTCATAGCAACCTGTCTGTCATTGTCAGAGTCTTTGCGTGTCTGAAAGATACTGATCTTACCGTGATATCTCTTAGACCTAGCAGGTTGGATGGCACGAAGTCGAAGCATCCAGTTCTGACCCTCACCTTCTTTGTCATAGAAGTTAGCCCAACGATTACGCAACCATGCTACTAGAAGATCATCAGTGAAACCGAAACAACTATCATCCTCATAAGGGCCAAACTTCCGCATGACTGTATCAGTAGGGTGTACATCAGATACCCTACGTACAATGAACCCATTGTCACGTGGTGTAACACCAAAGGTAACACGAACCTTGCTATCACATATCTCAATCCAACCACCAACAAGACTACCATTGAGGTGGATCTCGTCATTAGGTGTGATAGGGTACGTCTTGTACCGCTCAATGTACGTGTCAACTAGGTACTCACTGTTGTCAGTAATACCACGACCAACACAGACATTGGTCTGCTTGGCAAGCTGAGGGTCTACCATTAATATTTCATATGGCATAGTCATCTCCTATAGAGAGAGGTGAACCCTCACACAGTATTGCATGAGGGGTGTTGCTTTCATTCATCGTTGAGGGATTTCTGGAAGTCAAGGATTTTATTCTGCAAGTTAGCCGCAAGATTCTCAAGCTCATCCATCTTGTCACGATAGGCATCCTTCTGATTGTTTACCTCAACCATTGCTTTTCTATGCAATGTAGCCACATCATTGTGTGACTTGTCATGGCGCAAGTTGCGGCCATAATGCTTGTTAGGGTAGCCTAAGTCCTTGCGCCATGTATGCAATGCGGCCACTGTCATGCCATATTTCTCAACGGTCTGATCACCAGTATGAGTAGAGTAATAGGTGCAAGCCTCATGCTTCTGATCAAGGGTATAGAAGCGGTTATCGCCTCGGAGATTGCCACCCAATGCTACCGCCTGCTTGTACCATTGGGTGACAGTCCTAGTAGACACACCCATCTCCAACGCCGTATCCTTACGGCTGTGCTCCATGTACATTGCAAGTGTAGCTGCTTTGTGATCGTCTGTGTAAAAAGTTCTAGCCATAGTGTGTTCCTTTCATAGAACATTATAAAGGCACCGTCTCAGTACCATGAAGCACACCCATCAAGGTGTACTCTAGGTAGTGATCAACCCATGAACAGGATTGCTACTGTCATTACAGCTATCAATAAGACAGACGCAATGTCAAACCAAATGTTGTCATACCATTTCTTCATTATGTTACCTTTGCTTGATGCCATATGCTTATCTTTTTACCCTCAGCATATGCTTGAATTTGCAGGGTATGCACCTCATCCCTAGTCATAAGACCTAGATAAACATGCTGTCCATTCTCACCACACTTAAAGCCCCGCACCAAGTCAGGGTTGTTGGCTTGTTCACGTGTCACTACAATATCCTTTCATATCTCATGGTGTCACCACCCTTGATTTTACCTGCCCACTCACACCCCAAAGGGAGACTGCGTAACACTTCATGTGGCAACTCTATACCCACACCAGCAAGGCGTGTCACCTTACCAGTCTTTAAGTTTACCACCCGATAGACTTTGTACTTGAGCCTATTAGGGTTTTTACTCTTACCGCCCATTATAATCCTCCATTTTATACTTGGTTAAAAGGTATTGAGCTATCAGCTCAGATGCAAATTGACCTACGCCGCCTATCGTAGTGAGTACGGTGATTAGGTCTGCGTGTATGCGCTGTTGATTATTCATTAGTTAATCCTTTCCATTGAACACAGAAAGCGCTCCATCATTAGGACGCTATCAGTAGTCAAGTGGTCACACCCCACGCTTGTACATGGGGTGCTTAGTTTGGGTGTGTCATGGGTGGATCATTCCACCACGTCACCATTGAGAACCTTGAGAGCTTCTCGCAGGTGCTTGAACGCAGCAACATTCACCACGTCACCATCCTTGGGATCATCAACACGTTTCTGCGCCTTGTCCAATATCTTTTGCAGTTCATCGGCCATGATAAAAGGCTTGGCGACAGGTGGAGGTGACGCTTTCCAGAAGGGTAGATCACGGGCGGCCATGAATTGTTTGCCTGTCAACACGCCGTCAACATCGCCAAACCAAACCTTGTTTTCATCGGCCCATTGCAGGGGCAACATCATACCAACCCACACCGAGAAGGCACGAGTATGATAAGGGCTTGCATCTTGCAAGGCATTGATACGGGCAACGGCCTTCAACGCATCCTTATCGTCATGCCATACCTTAAGTATAGACACAGCGACATTGTGAATTTTCTGTTGAAGCGACATTGCGTCACCATTGACCTTGACAATTTGAGCGTCAATTTCATTGTCTTTAAACATTTTTGTAACTACTTTTGCCATGATTTTATCTTTCCATAAGAGTGCATACAGGACGCCCCACTATTAGGACGCCCTTAGATGCACTCTGTCCTATGCTATACAGCATAACCAAGTTGGCTTGGCTTAGACAGAGTTACACCCCTACTGGAAATTTCAATACAGTTTCCGCTATCTCTAACGGGATATTGTCAAGACAGACAAGACTAACAAGCGAAAAACACTTGTTGTTATGCGATTAAGGCAATGCCCCGACACTTCTTACAGTGTAACAGCCCCTCATATTACAGCAGGGTGGATCAATCCACCTCTCCGGCCAAAGGGTAAAACCCTAAGAGTGTATAACTTTGAACACGTCCAAAATTTACACTACGTTTACGTACCATGCTATCGCATTGCTATCAATTTACCGCCGCTAAATACAATTTAATTCCGTCATACAGTCTAGTTCAGTCCGCCGAGCTTTAAGAACTTGCAGGGTAAGGGTAGTCTAATATCAGCGGCCTTGAGGCCTATGGTATTCCGAATGAATACTATTTGATGCTACCTTACTATATCTACTGTATACCGTTAAAACCGCTCTAGGTTTGTTCCGAGATACCCCTTGTGCATGAGAACCCTATAACCGCCACAAGGGGAGGCAGTAGTAGGGGCGGGAATGAAACCCTGAAACCGTGGCGGGTCAAACGTAAGACCGGAGACGAAAATCAGAAACTCAAAAACCGTGAACAACCAATAGCAGGTAAATCAGGATAAAACACATAGCAAAAGAATGGGTTTTACCTCAATAGGTATGGAATTGCTATTATAATAAGTATGGTTTAGCAACTATAAAGGGAATACGTTTATTATTTAATACCTTTAAAAGAGAATGATACTACAACTATAAAGGGAAAGAGGTAGGGTGATTCGGCAAGTATAGGTTGAAATAGAATGCCTTTAAGTAGTTGTTCAAAGTATCTGTAAGCAATCTAAGGTTGCGTTATGTATAGACATAATAATATTCATGATAGGAATAAATCATTCATGTGTAAGAGTTGTCGTATAAGACATAAGGTACAAGACATAATGTACAAGACATAAGGTACAAGACATAATGTACAAGACAGGGCTTAGGGTATTCTTAATGCATGTCTTTAATAACAAACGGTAACTCCCTGAAAACATTAACTAAAATCCCGATTATGTGTACTAAATAATCCTTCATTGTATAGAAAACATAATGATATCAAGGGGTTAGAGCTTAAAGTGATACATTAACTAGGGAAACCCAAGGCAATCGTCATGAATACGGCATGGGGGGCATGGGCCACTGGGGGTGGTAGCGTATATATACATACCCAATGACAGCGGGGAGTCAAATACACTTGGTAACTACATTAACTACTACCTTATACTCACTTTGTGATCACATAATTCCCCCCACACATAATCCTATACCTTTTGTGATCACATAATGTTAATCATAATCCTGCCTCACAGAGCTATCTTAATGCATACAGTAAGTAGACCCCCATGAATCTACGAGATGACCCCTTAGAGAGCAGCTCACAGCCTGTCAGAGGGTATTCTGTCCCAGTGTTATACCCCATCCTCGCCGTTAAGAACGCTTTAAGTATATTATTCTCCTCTTATCAATAATAAAGGAGATAATTCCTAAGTTTTCTCTTGACATCTGCACAGAATGTGGTATAATTAAGTATAACCTTAAGTAACTTAGTACTTAAAGTACACTTAAAGTCTATTATTACTTATATATTATAGTATTAATAATACTTTAAGTATACTTTAAGTACCATGTAAGGATTTTTCTTAAATTCTTTGTCGTTCCCTCTTGACATAGGGAATTTTTTAGGTATAACTACCCATGTCCAAAACTAAAACCTACTCTAGTGATAATGTCCTAGAGGAATTTTACCTAGCACTAGCTGACCAAGACGAAGGAAGACTACGTAAAGTACACATTCCAAGGTCTGACGTCTTCTACGTCCGAGAAGCAATACTTCAAGACACTGGCGTCAAGTATACTCTAGATCGTGTTGAGAGAGCCATGTACCTAGAGGGTCATCTTGCTGCCAAAGACGTATTTCAACCACGAACTAAAAGGGATTGGGAGTAATGCCAGAGATTATCATGGAGCGTGTACTCAAGTGGCAAATTATGCCCCGCATTATGATGCTTGCAGTTACTATCTTAACCTACCAAGCAGTTCATTGGTTTATGCTTCTACCTGATCCTTCTATCCAACAGGCTGGCCTAGTGTCTATCTGTATGGGAGCTTTAACAGGTTGCTTTGCTGTGTGGCTTGGCAATGAAAAACATTAATAGTCCTATCCATAAAGAAGTAAATAGATTCATGTGGATCATTAAGGGTCACTTAGTACCTAATGGTCACAGCGAGAAAGACTACGAAGAGATACATAAAAGTTACCTCCACAGAATATGGGGGAACCACGAAGCTCCTATCCATGAAGAAGGATTTGAGGAAGCTTACAAGGAAAAGTACGAATGATTGGTCAACTCATAGGAAGTCTCACTGGTCTAGCCACCAGTATCATAGACGGTAAGACCCAGATCAAACTTACTGAAGCTGAGATCAAAAAGAAGCAGCTTACAGGGGAGATTGACTGGGACTTGGAAGCAATGAGAGCTACTGAGAACTCATGGAAAGATGAATGGATTACGTTACTATTCTCTATCCCGTTGATCTTAGCTTTTTGTGGTGAATGGGGTAATGCTATAGTAGCCCAAGGGTTTGCTTCACTAGAGATAATGCCGCAGTGGTATCAGATTGCTCTAGGTGGAATCGTAAGTGCCAGCATTGGGATGCGTTCAGTGAGTAAGTTCTTTGGAAAGAAATAACGTAATACCTATCCCTCAACTATCAGAGGTGGATAAGCAATACATCACACTAGAGAAACAACAAGAGTTAATACGAGAGCAATCAAAGCTCATAGCGGAGAAACAGAATGACTTTCAAACTATCAACACGTAGCACTGACCGTATGGCTGGCATTGAGCCTGACCTGATTGAAATGGTTAAGACTGCTATCACCCTAACTAAAATAGACTTTGGTGTCACATGCGGTATGCGTACCGTACAGGAGCAGGAAGCCTTGGTAGCTAAGGGTGCCTCCAAGACAATGAAGAGTAAGCACCTAGAGGGCCGTGCAGTGGACCTAGTGGCCTACGTTGGTTCTAACGTTACTTGGTCTTTGAACATGTATGATGACCTAGCTGATGCTATGGCTAAAGCTTCACGTAAACATGGTATCCCCCTGAAGTGGGGAGCTGCGTGGACAGTAGGTAATATTGCTGATTACCAAGGGACAATGGAAGATGCAATGAATGACTATGTTGATCTTCGTCGTTCTCAAGGTCGCAGACCGTTCATTGATGCACCACATTTTGAAATGATGTAGGAAATATTATGACTAAGAAATCTAAAGTAGTTTTAACTAAAGCTCAACAGAACGCAATCTTTAAAGCAAAGCCTACTGAAAGGCGGGACTTTACAAAATCTAAAGCTCCTATTATAAATGAGGGGGCTAAGAAAGCTCCAACTTGGACTAAGCTTGCAAAACAATATGGTGTATCTGTATCTCAAGTACAAAAAGCTTGGGGTGAAGCTAACTTAAGACAAAAGGGTCGTCAAGAAAAAGCTCTAACAACTTACAGAGATAAAGATAAACATGCAAAAAATCCTTCAGGAAAAATGGAACCTATTAGCCGTTTAGTAAGTGGAAAACCTATGGTATCATCAGGTGCTAAATCAATGGCACAGGTAAAAGATGTAACAAACAGAGCCAATCAAAAAGCAACTCAAGCTATTCGTATACTTAAACAATCAGAACGAACTGGACGTGGACGTGGTGGTGGAGGTGCAGGGTTAAGTTTAGACGATCTTACAAGCAAACCCGGTCCTAAACGTCCTTACAGTTAATTGTTTAGAAGATCGTGCAGTTGCCTATTGCGTTCCTAAGAAAATAAATATAAAATAGTGGCATACCCACAACAAGCTAACAAAGTGGTAATACCACGAAAGGATAAATATCATGGCAACAACTATTCTCACAGAAGGTATTGAAGAATACCAAAGTAATATCACATTTGGCAATGGCATTGACATTACAGGTGGACTACAGACCACTGGTGGTGGACACGTACAGTACACTGAAGCTGCAGGTTATGCTGCTACTGATTATATTGTAGGTAAAGGTGCAAGCACTTATGGCACAGTAGACCCGTTTACTTCAGGTGCTAGCCAACTGTTCCCAATCGGCAGTAAGCTGCTGTACGGTAACACTACATACCGTTACTGTAAGATGGGTTCTGCTGCAGTAACAGCAGGTAAGTGTGTAACTCACGC